>Ga0160182_101450_pt1 | contig 30254 bp, 18 predicted proteins | sample met14sa_FD_108561 | JGI IMG/M metagenome (GOLD analysis project Ga0160182, IMG submission 108561) | Synthetic bacterial communities of pure cultures from sediment of Lake Washington, USA, under high oxygen condition - MT... | ecosystem: Engineered > Modeled > Simulated communities (microbial... >... | reverse complement strand
CTTTTCCGGGCATTACTATTAACAAGCATATTTTATTGGCTGTCAGCGGCGGCATTGCTGCGTACAAGTCGGCCGAGTTGGTCAGGCTGTTGCGAAAACGGGGCGCCAAAGTGCGCGTGGTGATGACCCGATCAGCCATGCAGTTTGTTAGTCCGCTCACCTTTCAGGCGCTTTCCGGCAATCCGGTGCATAGCGAATTGCTTGATGCGGATCAAGAGCATGCCATGGGCCATATCAATCTGGCGCGCTGGGCCGATGCGTTGATTATCGCCCCGGCAACGGCCAATACCCTTGCAAAATGCAGCCACGGTCTGGCTGACGACTTATTGTCGACGCTCTATCTGGCGGCAACCTGTCCTGTTTACGTTGCCCCGGCCATGAATCAAGCCATGTGGCATAAAACGGTCACTCAGGAAAATATTCAAAAACTCAAAAGCCACGGCGTTATCGTGATCGGCCCGGAACAAGGCGATCAGGCTTGCGGCGAAACCGGCTTCGGCAGGATGTCCGAGCCTCTGGACATTTGTAACCGTTTAATGGATGAACCGACCGCACAGTGTTTAAGCGGGCTTAAGGTTTTAATCAGCGCCGGGCCGACCCGCGAACCTTTAGATCCGGTCCGCTACATCACCAATCGCAGTTCAGGAAAAATGGGCTATGCGCTGGCCAATGCCGCATTAAAAGCCGGCGCCAAAGTCACGCTGGTCAGCGGCCCGGTGTCGCTTTCAGCCCCTGATAATGCGGAGCTTATCAGCGTAGAAACTGCGGCGCAAATGCATGCGGCGGTTATTGCCAAAGCCCCGGAACATGATATTTACATCGGTGCGGCGGCTGTTGCCGATTACAGCCCGGCCCTGATGGAAAAAGCGAAAATAAAAAAACAGGCCGAACAAACCACGCTGACCCTGCAAAAAACCAGGGATATTCTGGCGGAAGTCGCACAACTCGCTAACCGCCCGTTCACGGTCGGGTTTGCCGCAGAAACTCATGATCTTGAACAATACGCCCAAGACAAATTAACGCGCAAGAATCTGGATATGATTGCGGCAAACTGGGTAGGGCGCGATTTGGGCGGCTTTGATAGCGAACAAAACGCATTGCTGGTTTTCTGGAAAAACGGTCAAAAATCCCTGGCAATGACCGACAAAAATCATTTGGCCGAACAACTAATCAGCTTAATCGTAGAGAGAATGGAATATGAAAGGCGCCACAAAAATACAGCTTAAAATTCTGGACGGCCGTTTAGGCAAAGACATTCCGTTGCCTGAATATGCGACATCAGGTTCGGCGGGATTGGACTTGCGTGCCTGCCTGGATGAGCCGGTCGAGCTAAAACCGGGGGAAACTCTGTTAATTCCAACCGGCCTGGCTATTCATATCGATGATCACCAGTTAGCCGCAGTTTTATTGCCCAGATCCGGCCTGGGGCACAAACACGGCATCGTGTTGGGCAATCTGGTCGGGCTGATCGATTCGGACTATCAAGGACAGGTCTTCGTCTCCTGCTGGAACCGGGGCGACACTGCTTTTACCATTAATATCGGCGAGCGCATCGCACAAATGGTTTTTGTACCGGTGGTGCAGGTGGAATTCGAACAAGTCGCCGAGTTTGACCAAAGTTTGCGCGGCTCCGGAGGCTTTGGTCATACTGGTCGTCATTAAGCTGTTTTTCTTTCATAGAGGCATAAACATGATACGGCTATTTTCTTTACTGTCAGCGTTTGCCGTTTTAATGATTCTGACTGCCGGTGCGGGCGTTTACTGGATCAGTGCAACTCAAATCGCCCAATCAAAGCAAGACGCCACGGCAGCCGTTGCCAAAAGCGTCGCGTTAGGCATAACGGCACAGATAAAGCTGCTAACCGACACGCTGGAAAAAATGGCACAGGATCCCGAGGTATTGGCTGCGGTTACCAGTGCAGATACGGCTCGCACACACACGGTGGCGGCAGAACTTGAACGGCATTTACCCGGCGTTCTGAAGGTCAGGCTGTTATTACCGGGCGTCAGTGAGCTGGATGACAAAAGCGTGCCCAAAATGGGTTATGCCGATCTGGACATGGTGCGGGAGACCTTTACCAAAAACCAACTACCCGCAATACAAGGCGATGTCGGGCCTGACCGGCATCTGGCGATAACCCGGAGGATTATGCAGAATGATCAGGCGGTCGGCGTTATCCTGGCCAGCTTGAACTATGACTTTATCAGCAAAACCGTACAGGCAGCGGAGCTAAAAGACGGGCAGCTTGAATTGAAACAGGCAACGCTGGTGTTAGGCGCTGCCGGTCAACCGGTCGGTGCAGAACCAGGCGATGATGTCCCGATAAAAGTAGCCAACACCGGCTGGGAACTGCATTACCGGTATGACAACAGTGTAAATTCCTCCGGACTGACTGTCATTGCAAGCATAATCGCCCTTTCCGCCCTGCTGGCGCTGCTGGCTTTTTTTATGGGCTACCGGAAGCTTTCATCTCTGCTGACGCACGATCTGGGCAGCGTGCTAAAAGCCTTTAAGGATCTGATGACCAATAAACTACAGGGTAACTATCCTGTTAAGTTGCCGGAAATGCATGCCGTTATTTCCACTTTATCGCAGTTTAAACGGGTTATGGATAACCAGGACAGCTATATAGCCGACGATAATATTGCCGATTTTGGAATGCGTGGTTTTTTTGATGACTTTGGCGACGGCCTGACCGCGACTGCTCCCGTCAGTCTTGCGGCACTTCCCCCAGCCATGAAGGTCAAATCAGGAGCTACGCCGCCAAAGACAGCGAACGGCGGCATCGACGCAAGAGCAGTTGCCGAAGCAGAGCAACGCCTGGAGCAGTCATCTAAAGCACAAACCGACAGCGTTAATTTTAATAAACCGGTTGTCGCAACCAGCAAACCGGAAGCCGTTGAAAAAACCGTGCCGGACTTCTTTGACATGCCCCTTTCCACAAAAAAAACGGCTGACACGGGCGTTATTTTCAGGGCGTACGACATCCGGGGTATCGTCGGCAAAACGCTGACTAAAGAAGTGGTTTACGACATTGGCCGCGCGCTGGGCACCCAGGCTAAAGAGCTGGGCGGTAAAACCATCGTGGTCGGCCGGGATGGCAGGACCTCCAGCCCTGCCTTGGCGGAAGCCCTGGCCAAAGGCATTATTACAACCGGCCTCAATGTCCTGGATATAGGCATGATACCCACGCCGGTGCTTTATTTTGTGGCAAGACACACCGAAGGGCGTTCCGGGGTGATGATTACCGGCAGCCATAACCCCGCCGATTATAACGGCCTGAAAATGGTCATCAACGGCGAAACGCTGGCCGGCGAAAGAATCCAACAGCTTAAAACCTGCATTGATAATCAGGCCTATGCAACCGGCAAGCCCGGAAGCATCGAACAGAACAGCCAATTCAGCAATGAATACATCGGCATTATTTCCGAAGATATACACGTCGCCAGACCCATGGCCGTGGTGCTGGACTGCGGCAACGGCGTTGCCGGCGAACTGGGGCCGATGCTGCTGAAAACGCTGGGCTGCGAAGTGAAGGAGCTATTTTGCGACATCGACGGCACCTTTCCCAATCACCATCCGGACCCCAGCAATCCCAAGAACCTGTCCGAATTGATTGCAACGGTCAAACATTACAAGGCCGACATCGGCATCGCTTTTGACGGCGACGGCGATCGTTTGGGCGTTGTCGACTCGAACGGCAAAATCATCTGGCCGGACCGGCAAATGATGCTGTTTGCCAAAGATGTGCTGGCCGGCAAACCCGGATCGGAAATCATTTACGATGTGAAATGCTCCCGCCATCTGGCCGATCAAATCGTAAAATACGGCGGTAAGCCGACCCTCTGGAAAACCGGGCATTCATTGATGAAAGCCAAGCTTAAGGAAACCGGGGCCAAGTTAGCCGGTGAAATGAGCGGACATATTTTCTTTAATGATCGCTGGTTCGGTTTTGACGATGCCTTGTATTCGGCCGCGCGTTTGCTCGAAATACTGTCCCGCGACACACGCAGCAGCGCCGAGGTATTTGCCGATTTTCCCGATAGCATCAACACCCCGGAATTGAATGTCGTGCTGGAAGAAGGTGAAAATTTCACCTTTATGGACGGCCTGCTTGCCGCCGCCCATTTTAGCGACGGCAAAATCACCGATATAGACGGGATGCGCGTCGACTTCCCGAACGGCTGGGGACTGGTGCGAGCATCAAACACCACGCCGTCACTGGTTATCCGTTTTGAGGCCGATTCGGAAGCCGCAATGAGCGGCATTCAGGAGCAATTCAGACAACTGATGAAAAAGATCAAACCCGATATTGTTTTGCCTTTTTAATAAACCGGAAACCTCGCATCGCTGAAGAAACCCTATAGACATTAAAGTTAAATACTGCTCAACTCAGTTTCTTGTACAATAGCATTACACTAATAAAATAGTGGTTATATCCAGTTTCTTAACTCAGGAAAAAATAATGAAAAAAATAAGTCTATTGCTTACGTTATCCTTGTTGTTTGGCTTTTCAAGCACGGCTGCATTTGCCGCTCCCCTAACTTCTAATAAAGACATTATCGGCAGTTGGTTTCTGGAATATACAAAAAAATCGCCGGAAGATACTGAAAAAAAACCGATGGGCATGACCTGGGTGCTTGATAACAAGCAGCTGACTCAAAAAGATATTCCTCAAGTTAGAGGCAACCCCTATGATGCGCCGGCGGTCGACTATGTTGTTGAAGACGGCACTTTAAAAGTCAGCATATTGGGCAGAGCGGGCAAATTCGATGTTTACTCGTTAGTGGAAAAAACCGATACGGCTATGGTACTTAAAGATAATAAGTACGGAACCTACATGTATTTTACCAAGAAGTAAGCTCCCTCCTCCCAGTCTCCGAGGCTTACGCGTTATAAACATGACGATTAAGCCTCAACAAATACTTCTGCATTACTGCGCTGCTCTACCCTCCTTGTCGGCACACCGCTCACACTCCGTTTCAATGACGAACAGCGCCGGCAAAAAGTCCCGTTGGCCACTCTGTTATCCTGTGAATTGGCATCAATGTTGTTTGAATGGATAATCGAATGATTTTAATGGATAATGCACGTCTATTTACTTGATCTAACCTACGCAGTGAAGCAATGAAAAAAAAGATAGAGGAACTTATCCTGCAAGCCGTTGAAACACTAAAATCAAACGGTGTTCTCGCTCAGGAAATCACCCCGAACATTACGATTGACCGCACCCGCGACCCGCAACACGGCGATTTTGCTTCGAATCTGGCATTAATGCTGGCGAAACAGGTAAGTACAAATCCGCGCCAACTGGCAGAAAAACTGATTGCCGCACTGCCTCAAGATGCCGCAATTGTTAAAGTTGAACTGGCGGGCCCCGGCTTTATCAATTTCTTTATCGATCCCACCGCCCAATATCAGGTTATCAAGCAAATTCACGACGAAGGCCCGAAATTTGGCTTAAGCAATGTCGGCGCCGGTAAAAAAGTCCAGGTCGAGTTTGTTTCCGCCAATCCTACCGGGCCTTTGCACGTGGGTCATGGACGTGGAGCGGCCTATGGCTCTGTAGTTGCCGATTTATTGCAGGCAATCGGTTTTGACGTACATCGCGAATATTATGTCAACGATGCCGGTCGGCAGATGGACATACTCGCCGCCAGTATCTGGCTCAGATACCTGGAAGAATGCGGCGAAGTTGTGCATTTCCCCAGCAATGCTTACCGGGGCGAATACGTGCGAGAAATTGCCTGGAACATTCATAAAAACGCCAACAATGAATATCGCAGACCTGTAGAGCTGGTGTTTGAAGACATTCCTCCCGATGAACCTGCGGGCGGCGACAAGGAAGAACATATCGATGCGCTGATAGCCCGCGCCAAGACCCTGCTGGGCGCGCCGTTATATCAGGACTTTTTTCAAATAGGCCTGAACAACATTCTGGAAGACATCAAAATCGACTTAAGCGAGTTTGGCGTTGACTATCAGGAATGGTTTTCAGAGCGCCAGCTGATGGACGACGGTTCGGTGGAAAAAGCGCTGGAACGCTTACGTGCGGCCGGTCATCTTTATGAAAAAGATGGCGCGACCTGGTTTGCCTGCGCCGATTTAGGCGACGAGAAAGACCGGGTGGTCGTCCGCGAGAATGGTCAATCCACCTATTTCGCGTCCGATATTGCCTACCACATGAACAAGCTGGATCGCGGTTTTGACCAGATTATCAACATTTGGGGAGCCGATCATCATGGCTACATTCCCCGCGTCAGGGCGGCCATTCAGGCTCTGGGCGCAGATGAATCCAAGTTAAAAGTGCTGCTGGTACAGTTTGCCTCGCTGTATCGCGGCGAAGAAAAAGTGCAAATGTCGACCCGCTCCGGCGAATTTGTCACCTTGCGGCAATTGCGCAACGAAGTCGGCAAGGACGCGGCGCGCTTCTTTTACGTGATGCGCAGGTCGGAACAGCACATGGATTTCGACCTGAAACTGGCGACCTCCAAATCCAACGAGAATCCGGTATTTTATGTGCAGTATGCCTACGCCAGGGTATGCAGCGTGTTGCGCCAATTGGACGAGAAAAACTGGGAACGGAATTTGCCGCTGGGCATGGAGAATCTGGCGCTATTAACCGAAGAGCACGAAACCAATCTGCTGGGAACACTGGCACGCTATCCTGAAGTGCTGGAACGCGCGGCGCTACAGTACGAGCCGCATCAGCTGATTCAATACCTGCGCGAATTGGCAAACGAGTTCCATACTTACTACAATGCGCATCAATTTCTTGTTGAGGATGCAAAAATTCGCAATGCAAGGCTCAATTTGATTTGCGCAGTGAAACAGATATTGGCAAACGGCTTGAGCTTGCTGAATATCAACACACCTGAAGCAATGTAAAATGGCTAAAGACTACAAACATAGAACGCAGAATAAGAATACCTCGTCGTACAGACAAAACTCAGGCCAACAAAAAAGTCTTGGTCTGTGGCGATGGATGCTGATTACGGCGTTGATTATTTCGTTTGTAGTCTTTCTGGTTTATTTACGCAGCACCGGATCGAAACAGATCACCCCGCAGCCGGCTATACCGACCCAGCCCGAAGAGGCCAAAGTTGAAGCCCCCAAGCCGGAGAAAAAGCCTGAGGGGCCGGTATTGCCGCAATTTGATTTTTATACCATCCTGCCCGAAAAAGAAGTCATCGTGCCGGATCACGAAATTAACACGCGCGCCAGGGAAGAGCGGGTGGGACAGGCAAAAACCGCCAGTTATATTTTGCAGGCCGGTTCGTTCCGGGAATTTAAAGATGCCGACGGCTTAAGAGCCAAGCTGGCTTTAATGGGCATTGAATCCAAAGTTGAGAAAGCAAAAGTCGGCAATGTCGTCTGGAACCGGGTCAAAATGGGGCCTTATACCCAAATGACCAGCGTTAGCACCATTCGAGGCCGATTAAGGGAAAACGGCATAGACGTGATCGTTATGGAAATTGGCAATTAATAGACTGTAAGCATCGCACGCCTTTTTGGTGTTCATTCATCATCAAACGGCGATCAGGCCACAAAAGACACCAAAATATTCAACAGGGATGCAAATCTGTAAATTCCCACTCAAATGCCGATGGACTTAATCGATTCAACATACTAGTTTGTTTGGTATTTTTAGAGAATCATAAATAGTGTCCATTACAGGCATTCCTGTAATTTTGCAAGATCCGCCCTCCCCTTCGTTTCCATAGACACCCGACAGCATTGCTCCGTGTCAGGCTCCATTTAAGTTCCCACCCGAAAGAACATATTGAAGCCCCAAAATCGTACCCGGAGCCTGTGCGCTGTGTTATGCTTTTTTCCATCAATAGCGGCCTGCATGAAATACACGAGGAAACTGATATGGGTTTAGCATTAAAAGATACTCAGCACCATTGCTACGGCGATTATCTGGCTTGGCCTGATGACATGCGCTATGAGCTGATCGATGGCAACGCGTATGCGATGTCTCCGGCTCCCGACCTGGCGCATCAGGATGTGGCAGGGGAAATTTATCTCCAAGCTCGTCTGGCACTTAATGGTAAATCTTGCCGCGTTTTCATTGCGCCGGTCGATGTCCGCCTGCCGAAACAGAACGAAGCGGATGAAAGCATCGATACCGTCGTACAACCGGACGTATTGGTGGTCTGCGACAGCAGCAAACTGGATCGGCGCGGAGTGCGCGGCGCGCCGGACTGGATCGTGGAAGTGTTGTCGCCGTCCACGGCCGGGCACGATCAAATCAGAAAACGAAATCTTTACGAACGCCATGGCGTAAAAGAATATTGGTTGGTTCACCCGGTTGATCGGGTGCTGACCGTTTACCGATTGATAGACGGCGAATACGGCAAGCCAGAACTGTACGAACTAAATGGCGAAACCCAGGTCGGCGTGTTGCCGGATATTGTAATTCGGTGGGATGAATTAGCTGCGCGGTTGCCGGTTGATTATTGACCTTTGGCAGCAAGAAGGTACTTCTCACAGCCGGACGCCCCGTTCGAAACATTTTGCCTGTAGCCATTTAACTCAGTCATAGCCAAAACGTTAGGGACGGGGTTGCAAATCCCGTCCCGCTTGGAAAATTCAAAACCGCTGACGCCTTAGTCGCAGGCGCTAAAAACTCTAAAAACGACATGATGAAACCCATCCAGGCCGATGAAGCCAAGTTAAAGGCCGCTGCTGCAGAAATCGTGAAGTAATGTGCTGAACCATCCGAATTAAAAGGGTCGGCTCGATTGATGTGATTAAAAATATATTTGCTACTTTTCAATCGATGTCCAACCCTTTTGATTCGCCTTACAGCTTTAAAAATGTCAAATGTAAGGCCTGACCCCGGCTTTCCCCATGATGAAGATCTCCAAAAGTAGGTCGGGCGACAGCTTTTCGTTGCCCGACATTTTAGCGCCCGAAGATGGAACGGCGGCGGTTAAGTCCAAAATCCGTCGGCATATTGAAGTTTCGGAGTGTCGGGCATAAACAGCATGCCCGACCTACCGGGCTACCCGGCTTGAGCGTAGGGGTTAGGTGGTTCGATGTTGGTGAAGAAAAATTTAAGGAGTTGGTTGTCATAACGGATTCAAAAACCAGAAGCCAACACAAGTAGCCACTATTAGAACGCACGTCGAAGCCTCAATGGCATATTCGGTTTTGCTGGTGCCCAGTGGAATCGCTGGGTATTCAAGGCTCAGCCTTTTCCGGTATCCCTGCTTCGAAAAAAAATTGGTTGCAATGAGAATGACGATAGCGACTCCGACGACTGATAAGAGCGCACTCGCTGATGACCCAAGCCCACAACGTCGCGGGTCGTCTGGTGCGAGTGTGATGTGGGCATAAAGTGAGCCTCCAATGATGGCAGAGGCTAACGTAAAAAAATGGCGGAAGGCGTCGTGAATCTTGTCGTTGAGATATCGAAGCTGGGTCGTAATGTTTTCATATTGCTTGTCGGCGGATACGTTCATGAGATTGTTTCCTTCATTTCGTTTACTGGGCTAGGGTGGAACTACCTAACGTAAAGTAGACACTAAATATGTGCCTATCTCAATAAACACACCTTTAAATCGATTAGGAATTTTAAAAAATAAAAAAAGGAGTCAAGCCTTCCATTGTCTTTTATTTTTATGAGCACGGTGCATAACCTGACAACCTACCTTGCCTTTTGGAAAAATAAATTTCCAAAAATTAGTTGCTATAGGATGATTTAAAGCATGATAAGTAAATAGGGATTTATACGTAGTATCATGAAAATACGGTTATTTAATTGAATTTTCATCTAAAAAAGATGGCGCTATAGGATTGCATTGACTTAAAAACCCTGTAGGCCTGAAACGCTAGTTCTTGCTTGCCCTTCGACAAGCCCAGAGCTAATTTGGGTGACCTTATTCCGGCTTACGCAGCTTCGTGTTCTCGGTACACCGTTACGCTGCTCCTGCTCCATGCAAATGACACGGGTTAAGTAAATAAACATTGATTAAAAACAACTTTGGTTTTTAAAAATCCGTGTAAATCCGCCCAATCTGTGTCATCCGTGTTCCATTAATCATAACAATTAAGCCCCTTCCTCCTTATCATCCTCATCCGTAGCCATATCCGAAATCTCCTTCAACCTTGAGATAGCTTTAAAATTAATACTGTCTTCCGGATACATGCCTTCGCCATCTAACACGCCAGCTGAATGCCCGGTCAATAACTCCAGTGTTTCATCGACGCTGGAAACCGCATAAACCGCAAACAGCCCCTTTGCCACGGCATCGATCACTTCCTGTTTCAGCATCAGGTTGCGTTTGTTGGCGGTCGGGATAATGGCGGCGTGCTGCCCGTTAAGGCCGCGCGCTTGGCACAGCCGGAAGAAGCCTTCTATTTTCTCGTTGACGCCGCCGACCGCCTGCACTTCGCCGTACTGGTTGATCGAGCCGGTCACCGCGAACGTCTGCTTGATCGGCACCCGGGTCAGCGCGGAAATAAGGCAGCACAGCTCGGCCAGCGAGGCGCTGTCGCCGTCGATATAGCCGTAGGATTGTTCGATGGCGATGCTGCCCGATATGGCCAGCGGGAATTGCTGGGCATAGGTGTGGCCCAGATAGCCGGTCAAGATCATCACGCCTTTGGAATGGATGGCTTGGCCCAGTTCCACTTCCCGCTCGACATCGACGATGCCTCTGGAGCCGGGGTAAACGCTGGCGGTGATGCGCACCGGCGCGCCAAAGCTGCTGCCGCCGACTTCCATCACGGTCAGGCCGTTGACTTTGCCTATCGCGTCGCCGTCGGTGTCGATCAGGATGGTGCCGACCAGCATTTCTTCGAGGATGTTCTCGGGCAATCTGCCGTTGCGATGCTCTCTTGCGGCCAGCGCCTGTTCGATATGCGCCCGGTCGCAAACCGGCTGGTCGTCGCGCCTGCAAAACAGGTTGGCTTCGGCGATGATTTCCAGTGAGTCTTTGATCCGGGCGGAAAAATGATGCTGGTTTTCGGCAAGGCGGCAGCTGTGCTCGATCAGGCATTCGATGGCCGCCCGCGTCAACGGCTTGGCCCCGGAATCTGCGGCCTGCCTGATCATCAGCAGGATGAAGCGCTGCATCGACTCGTCGTTGCGCGGAATGTAGCTGTCAAAATCGGCCAGGATTTTGAACATCTCGTTAAACTCATCATCCAGCTCTTCCAGCAGATAATAAATATCCCTGGAGCCGACCAGGATCACCTTGACGTTTAACGGGATGACTTCGGGTTTCAGGGTGATGGTGTTGATGCCCAGGTCCGAATAAGGCGATTCGATTTCGATGCGGCCGGATTGCAGCGCGCGTTTTAAGCCTTCCCAGACGAACGGATAATTCAGCAGTTTTTCGGCTTCGAGTATCAGATAACCGCCGTTGGCCTTGTGCAGGGAACCGGCGCAAATCCGGCGGTAATTGGTGACCAGCGTACCCTGGTCGCTGACGTATTCGATGCGGCCGAACAGGTTTTGATAAATCGGGTGCGGCTCGTAAATAACCGGCGCGCCGCATTCCTGCTTGTTATCGACCAGGATGTTGGGTGCGTACAGCTCAGTCAATAACAGCCGTTTTGCGGTGTTGTCCTGCGGTTCCGGCGTCCGGCTGGGCATCAGGTAATCGGCGATGGTGTTGTTTAGGTTCTTTTTGATCTCCGCCAGAAAGGTGATCATGTCATCGATATTCTGGTAACTGTCATTCAGTTCGGCAAACAACGGTTCTATCGCCAGATCGATGGTGTCGTTATCCAGTTGCTTGATTTTTTCGACCATCTCCCGGCGCCACTGGGGCAATTCCAGCAACACTTCGCTGAGGTATTCTTCGAGTTCCTCGACATGCTTATGGAAGACTTCCCGTTCCGGCTGCGGTAATTGGGTAAACTGGTCTTCGTTCAGCGCCTTGTTGTCCCGTATAGGCGCAAAGGAAATCGTTTCGCCCTCCCTGAACAGCGCAATCTCCATAGACAGGGCTTTTTTGTCGACCAAGTCGATCGCATGATTGTAATACTGATTGTAATAGCGCTCGATAGCGCCCTTTTTTTGCTGGTAAGTAGGGCTTTCAAAGGCCGCGGGGAAAGTCGCCAGCAGGTTGTCGATCAATTTTTCGATGTCCTTACTGAGCGTCTGGCCATGCTCTGCGGGAAGCTCAACGGCCACCGGCTCTCTCGGGTTGTCGAAATTGTCGACATAAGCATAGGAAGGCGGCGCGGGCAGCGTTTGGGCCTGGGCATGCAGATGGTTGGTAATCATAGACAACCGGCCCAATCCCGGCTCGCCCATGACAAAAACATTGTAGCCGGGATTGCTCATCGCAATGCCAAACTCCAGCGCCGACTGCGCCCTGGACTGACCTAAAATGGTTTCGGGCAGTTTAGGCGCTGTGGGGAACTCAAAGCCCGCCAAATCGACATTTAGTTTTAGTGATTCAAGGGGAAGCTTTAAGGTATTAGACATGGTTAAGAGAAGTTCTCGGATTGCGCAAAAACGGCAATTCTACCATTTTTTACCGCATTGTCCGATTATCCCCATAATGAGGCATGAGGCGCAAAACCATAAAACAGCGGCGATAGTTTTAACTGCAGAGACAGTTATTTGCTTATCGATAATTACCCTGCATTACTCTATTCGCCATCCATGAAAATTATGCGAGAGGTACACCCCCAAGGATGGGGCGGTAGAGTAACGCATGGAGCGGTTGCCGTGAAGCTGAAACTTTAATGTCATCTTATTGACTTATAACTGTCATATAAATTTAATTGTAATGTTGCATAATCAACCTGAATTTAACAAAACGAAAAGGCATTCTGATGATTATCAATTGGGTGGCAACGAAGGCGCAGCAATTTTTACCGGTACAAGATGCCGGACTCGACGAGCTTAATTTAAGCTTTGACTTTGCATTAAGCCCTGAAATTATGAATTTGTTGTATGCGCAAAATGACGCCTGCATGGATGCAGGAGATAGAGCGCCAACATTAGGCGACTCAGGAGCAGTCGCCGAGGAGGGCCAACAGGCTGAAAACGTCAACCCGACCGCCATAGTGCAATTTGCATTAGATGAGCATGAGCTGGCGTTAGCCTGATGTAAGCGCTTTACGACTGCATGGACGCAGGGAGAGGTACGACTCCAAGGATGGGGGAGGTAGAGCAACGCATGGAGTGGCTCCGAGGAGCGAGAGCTTTCACCACATCCCTGTGGATTATGCAGTCGCGATTACTTCACAATTAAGCTGTTATTAACAGTCTTGACGCCTTTAACCGTTCTTGCGAGTTCCACCGCTCTGGTGGCGGCACCAGCTGAATCCACAAACCCGCTTAGCTGCACAACACCCTTAAAAGTTTCAACGTTGATTTGTAACAGTTTAAGCCTGGAATCGCCCAATATCGAAGTCTGAACCTTGGTAGTCAGGACAGAATCATCCAGATATTCTCCTGTGCTTTCATGTGTAGCGCCTCCTGCACAACCGGCAATCAACATTGCCAATAAGAACCCTATTATCAACTTGAATTTACTCATAATGTTTAACCCTTATAGTTTAATTAGGTGTAAGTTTAAAAAACGATTATTTTTTTAGTGTTAGATTCAGATATTCGACCCACCGCTACGCTGCTATGTGTATCGCCCCGGCAATAGCTCTGCCCCTATACAGCTCCCGATTTACCCATACTGAAATAACTCCACTCATAAATAATACAATAATATCGGAGAGATGTATTCCACACGCTCAATGCCGATGACTATGGGGCTTTGCCGGGGCGAAAAGCGACGTAAAGGCCGACCGGTTTTCTTCCTGTTTAAAATCTTCAAATCTTGATGCGAAGTCTTTGCGGGCATTACATCTATGGGCATCAAGATCCTGAACCAGTACGCCCATGGCCAAAAAGGTATTGGCGTGGGTGTTAAGCGCCATCATTTCTTCACTGAACAATTTTAGATTATGCTCTTGAACGGCGTAATCCTGGAAGTCGCCCAACACTTCCTGAAGTCCTTTCAGGTTTTTAATCAGGCACTTTATTTGATTCTCCGGATAAAGGCTTTGAAAGAATTCCATCAGATAACGCAGTTTTTTGCAGGATTTCCTTAAGTCATGTAATGCTTCCGCCGGTGATAAATCGGTAATTGCCTCGCCTTCCTCCAACACGCGGGTAAAAATTTTCCATATTCTCCGGTCCGCCAGTTCTTTAATGGTCAGTTTGGCATTTTGCTCAAGCGGTTTTTTGTACGAGGGTTCTTTAAGGAACTGTTCCCATTCGGCCAGCGTGGACAGATACTTGGGAGATTGCAGTTTCTTTGCCAATTCCTTCTGGGATTTTTGCTGTTTGGCGAGTAAAAAATCATATAGGGGATTGAGATCTTCCCTGATTGAAGCGGGCAGGCTGCTTTTGTAACGCTCAAAATTCAGCAGATAAACATCCAAATCTCGCGTTGGCCCGGTGATCTGTCCCAGCCAGGAGAAAAAATCGGCATAGTATGCGCTGCTGTTAGCGGGCAGTATGCCTTTAATCTGACTGAGTCCCGCGCGAGTTCTCCTGACCGCAACTCTAAAATCGTGCAAAAACTCGCTATCGGTATCGGCAATCGTGCCCTGCTCGTTGGTTTTGATGGCTTTTAGCAGGTGACTGTAAATGTACTTGCCGGCAATATCGGCGCGCATGTCGGGATCCAGGTTGATATTCAGTTTTGATGAGTAATCTTTAGGCTTGCGCCCCTGAACTTGCAGAGCGGTTAGCAGAACGGGTTTATCCGTGACTGTTAATCCCAGTGTTGCGGTCAATATTTCAACAATATGTTCCGCAGCCTTGTCGTAGCCTCTTACCGGTTGCAGCAAGACGCGGTTATTGAATTGACTGTACTCTTCGATTAGCAACCGGAGTATAGTTTTTTCATCTTTATTAATGAGGTTTAGATGATAGATCTCATAATCCAGTGTGCAAACCGGTAATAATGCGCGCATGTCCAACAGCGGCGCCAAGGTGTCGCGCATTATGACCGGTTCGAATGCTTTGCTGAATAAAGGAACCTTCTTAAGCTCTGCGTCGGCAATAACCAAACCGTTTTTAATTGATCTTAATGTTAAGGATGAAGCGGATTTTGCTTGATTAAACTCGCAAGTGATGTCGTTTGAGTACAAGCGCCAGTCAAAGCTGTCGTAATAGGTTTTGCGGGAAGACTGCCTTGAAGCCAGCCGCGTGCTCACCTCATGGCTTAATTCGACGATAAAATTTTCAGCCGTTAAATTCACGGGGAATTCAAATTGTAAGGACATATTAATTAAAGAGTGTGAGTTCAGGAGTAATCTGATTGATAAGCCCTCAAGCGTAACAGCTTAGTATTAACATTTAATGACACTTGGATATGAATGGCGCGTCAGAAATAGATTCCAACTAAGCCGCTATTTTGCGCTGAAACCCAAGCATAGCAAAAAAAACTGTATTGTAATATCCTTGTCATATTCTATTTCCATAATAGTCCCACTTTAAATTATTTTGAGAGTTCATGATGAAACTATCTTTTAAAACTAAATCGTTAGTGACTGCGATGGGTTTTGGTATCACCGCATTAGTCAGTGGTGTTGCAGGTGCCGTACAAACTGTTGATGCAGGCATTCCCGAGTATCAAAAAGCCAGTGGTATTTCCGGCAACTTGTCCAGTGTCGGTTCCGATACGCTGGCCAACCTGATGACATTATGGGCTGAAGAATTCAACCGCGCTTATCCTAACGTAAATATTCAAATTCAGGCTGCGGGTTCATCTACAGCGCCTCCTGCACTGACTGAAGGCACATCGAACCTGGGCCCTATGAGCCGCGAAATGAAGGATGATGAACTTGAAGCCTTCGAAGACAAGTACGGCTACAAGCCAACCGCTATTCCGGTAGCTGTTGATGCGTTGGCGGTTCTTGTCAACAAGGACAACCCGGTCAAGGGCTTAACCATGGAACAAGTTGATTCGATTTTCTCTTCCACAAATAAATGCGGCGGCGAAAAGAGCATTGAATCATGGGGCGACGCCGGTGTTGCCGCTTGGGGATCAAAAAGCATCCAGTTATACGGACGTAACTCGGTTTCCGGCACTTACGGTTATTTTAAAGAACACGCTTTATGCAAGGGCGACTTCAAAAACAACGTAAACGAGCAACCCGGTTCAGCTTCCGTAGTTCAATCAGTTACTTCATCAGTTAACGGTATCGGTTACTCCGGCATGGGTTATACGACATCGGGCGTTAAGATGGTGCCTTTGGCCAAGAAAGGCAGCAAGACTTTTGTTGAAGCAACGCCTGAAAATGCAATCGCAGGCACTTATCCTTTGACACGCTACTTGTATATATATGTTAACAAGAAGCCAAACCAACCGCTGGCACCGTTAGACAATGAATTTATCAAAATGGTATTGTCCAAAACCGGTCAGCAAGTGGTTATAAAAGACGGCTATATCCCTCTGCCTGCGAAAGTTGTCGATAAAGTACTGGCTACGCTTAAATAAGATTAGGATTGGATGTAGTGTTGCGCAAGGATGCGCAAACAGGGATGTTGGGTTTAATGTGTTGTTATCTTCCCCCTCAGAAAGTAAAGGCGCATCGGACAAAAATACGGCTGAGATTTGCTTTGTGAATCTTGGCCGTTTTTTTTTGGTTTTTTGTTATATCATAGTTACATTTAATTTCTAGTATCTTCAGCATGTCAGAATTAAACACATCCATAAAATCCCCCCCTTCCATAAGAATCAGTTCCGGTGAGTATCATCAGCGCTGGCGACTCATAAAAGATGCATTGGCTCGCTATGGCGTAGTGGCTGGCGGCCTGGGCGTGATCGTCGCGATCGTGCTGATTTTCTTTTATTTGCTGTATGTGGTTTATCCCCTGTTTATATCGGCTACTGCAAAATCGGTCAGTGAATACGCGGTGCCGGAGCAGGCGCTGGGCAATACATTACTGCTGGAGATGGAAGAACAAAATGAGGTGGGCGCTCGATTTACCGACAGCGGGCAAGTGGTGTTTTTTGAGGCGGCTACCGGTAAAACCATATTGACACAGGCCGTAGCAATACCTGAGGGTACACATATCGCCAGCTTTGCTCAGGGCAGCCCTATCAATGAGGGCGCAGTCATTTACGGTTTATCCGATGGCCGGGCGGTCATCGCTAAACATCAATATAAAGTAACTTATCCAAACAATGTGCGGGTTATTACGCCATCGCTAAAATACCCATTAGGCGAACAACCTTTGGTGCTGGATGATTCCGGCGCAGCGTTGGAGAAAATCGCGGTTAAAGTGGGCGAAAACGCAACGACGATAGTCGCAAAAACCGCCGACACCCCACAGGGTCCCGGTAAAATCCGCTTAATCAACTTCCAAAAAGAACAATCGTTATTTGCCGACGAGGCCGCGTTAACGCGTACCGATTCAGTGCTGGAGCAGTCGGCGACAGGTATTGCAGGTATTTTAATCGACAAAGACGAATCTAATCTGTACCTGATTAGCAATGACGGACAGTTGGGCTTTTTCGATATTAGCGACAAAAGCAGTCCGGCCATCAGGCAGCAACAGAATGTGGTCGATGCCGGACAAAAAATTACCAGCGTGGCTTTTTTAAATGGCGACCTTTCGCTGATGATAGGCGACTCCAGCGGCCTGGTTTCACAGTGGAGCATGGTTAAAGACAAGTTGAACCGTCCCGCCATGCAAAAAACCCGGTCGTTTAAAGTCTCTGATAAAGCGGTCGTTTCAATTAATGCAGAGCAGCGGCGTAAAGGCTTTATGACGACCGATGCCGATGGGATCGTGGGCATTTATCATTCAACCGCTGAAAGGCAAATGATTAAAGAACGCGTAAGCGATGCCTTGCCGACAGCAGCGGTTTTGTCGCCGAGAGCGAATGCGTTGTTGGTTCAGTCGGCGGACGGCAAAATGCATTTCTGGCATATCGATAATGAGCATCCCGAGGTTTCTATCAAATCGCTTTGGCAGAAAGTCTGGTATGAGAGCTATCCAAAGCCCGATTACATCTGGCAGTCTTCTTCGGCAAATAGTGATTTTGAGCCTAAATACAGTTTAACGCCGTTGGTTTTCGGCACCCTGAAGGCGGCGTTTTATGCCATGCTGGTGGCCATGCCTCTGGCGCTGATGGGAGCGATTTATACCGCTTATTTTATGGCTCCGCGCATGCGGCAGTACGTAAAACCCTCCATTGAAATCATGGGTGCATTGCCGACGGTTATTTTGGGCTTTCTTGCCGGTCTTTGGCTGGCACCGTTTATGGAAGAGCATCTGGCCGGACTGTTTGTGATGCTGATGATTATTCCTGTCGGTGTCATGCTGTTTGCCTTTGCCTGGCAATTTGTACCCAAGGCCATTGCTCATAATCTTTCAGGAGGCTGGGACGCCGCTTTATTGATCCCCATCATTTTACTGAGCGGCTGGTTTGCCTTTAAGGTGAGTGTGCCCCTGGAAGCGTTTTTGTTTCACGGCTCGTTGCGCGACTGGTTTAAGACTGAACTGGGCATAGGCTATGACCAGCGCAATGCCTTGGTGGTTGGTGTGGCGATGGGCTTTGCGGTTATTCCAACCATTTTTTCGATCGCCGAAGATGCCATTTTCAGTGTGCCGAAACATTTGACCGTGGGTTCTCTGGCTCTGGGGGCTACGCCTTGGCAAACCATGGTTAGGGTTGTGCTGTTAACCGCGAGTCCGGGCATTTTTTCCGCAGTGATGATTGGTTTCGGCCGGGCCGTCGGGGAGACCATGATTGTGTTAATGGCAACAGGAAATACCCCGGTGATGGATTTAAGCGTTTTTCAGGGCTTGCGTACCCTGGCTGCAAACATCGCTGTGGAAATGCCTGAATCGGAAGTAGATAGTACGCATTACCGGGTCTTGTTCTTGGCGGCTCTGGTGTTGTTTATGTTTACCTTTGTTTTTAATACGCTGGCCGAAGTCATTCGTCAGCGCTTACGTGAAAAATATAGCTCATTATGATCAGATTATGGTTTAAAAGCGGTACTCCCTGGGTATGGCTCAACGCGGCGGCGGTCAGTACCTCCCTTATTATGGTGGTTGGTGTGTTGGGCTTGATTTTAGTCCGGGGAGCCGGCCACTTCTGGCCGTCCCCAGTTGTACAGTTCACCTATCAGGAACCGAACGGGCAAATCCAGACAATTATCGGCGAACATGTCGATACCAGCATTACCCCGGCCGCGATGGCTAAATCAACCGGCTATGCCATGGCCGATGATGAAGATACCTTGGTGCAATACCTGATTAAAGCCGGCAACCGGGATATTACCGGCACCGATTTTCGCTGGATATTGGAACGCAATGTTAAGCAGCAACAATCTCCTGCCGAGCTGATGGTGGTGGAACGCCGGGAATGGGGTAATTTTTACGGCCGACTGGTTGCCGTCAAGGAAAGCGGCAAGATTATCGCCGAAGGCGCCGAGGCTTGGCCTGCCGTTCAGACTAAAATAGATGAAGCCTTAACCGTTTTTAAGAAAATAGCCCATCTGGAAAAAAAGGAAGTCGGCGCGATAAACTACAGCCTGGAAAAACTAAGGCTTAAGCAAAAGAAGCTGCAACTGGAAAATCTCTGGGATACAGAGACAGAACAACGGGTAGCCGCTGAAAAGGCCGAGTTGGAAGTTGAATATAAGAAGTATCAAGCGCAATTGAGCGAGCTGTATCAACAAATAAGACGGGACAGCCTGGTTGCAAAAACCGAAAGCGGCGCTGAAATTGAAATTCCCTTGAATAAAGTAGTCAGGATTTTCCAACCGAACACCATGAGCGTGTTCGATAAAATCGTGCATTACGGCGTTAAGGTGGTTGAATTTTTAACCGACGAGCCGCGTGAGGCCAATACTGAAGGGGGGATTTTCCCGGCTATTTTCGGTACGGTGATGATGGTGATGATGATGTCGATTATAGTGACCCCGTTTGGCGTCATTGCGGCGGTGTATTTGCGGGAATATGCAAAACAGGGCTTTATCACCCGGTTAATCAGGATTTCGGTCAACAATCTTGCCGGCGTACCTTCCATTGTTTACGGCGTATTCGGCTTGGGCTTTTTTGTCTATATCCTGGGCGGCAACATCGATCAGCTGTTTTTCCCGGAAGCGGCTCCTGCGCCGGTCTACGGTACGCCGGGGTTGTTATGGGCTTCAATCACGCTGGCTTTACTCACCTTGCCGGTGGTCATTGTTTCAACCGAAGAAGGCTTGGCGCGTATCCCCAGGTCTATACGCGAAGGCAGTCTGGCCTTGGGCGCTACCAAACTGGAAACTTTATGGCTGACGGTGTTGCCGATGGCAAGCCCTGCGATGATGACCGGATTGATTCTGGCTGTGGCGCGGGCGGCCGGCGAAGTGGCTCCGTTAATGCTGGTGGGTGTCGTTAAACTGGCCCCCACCTTGCCGCTGGACGGCAATTACCCGTTTTTGCATTTAGACAGAAAATTTATGCATTTAGGATTTCATATCTATGATGTCGGCTTTCAAAGCCCCAATGTTGAGGCGGCGAGACCGTTGGTTTATGCGACATCATTATTGTTGGTACTGGTCATTGTTGGGCTGAATTTATCAGCCATTTTAATCAGAAATCATCTGCGAGAAAAATACCGGGCACTGGAAGGTTAAAGAAATGACAGCACAACACACACGTACACATACCATCGATGTAAGTTCAATTTTACGCGATCAGAAAACAACTGGTGAGCAGAATGAGGCTTGTATCAAAGTAGAAAATTTAAACCTTTTCTACGCGGAAAAGCAGGCTTTGCATGGCGTTAATATGGAGATGCCCAAGAAAAAGGTAACCGCCTATATCGGCCCCAGCGGTTGCGGCAAATCGACGCTGCTGCGCTGTATTAACCGGATGAATGACCTGGTTGATAACGTGACCATCGAAGGCAAGATCCTGCTGGATAATGAAAACATCTATGACAAAGCCGTTAACGTAGCCGCTTTGCGCAGACGCGTCGGCATGGTGTTTCAAAAGCCCAATCCGTTCCCCAAGTCTATCTTTGAAAATGTCACTTACGGCCTCAGGATTCAGGGCATTAATGATAAACGGATATTGGAAGAAACCGTTGAAAACGCCTTGCGCGGCGCAGCGCTGTGGGATGAAGTAAAAGACCGCTTGAATGATAACGCCTTGGGCTTGTCGGGCGGACAGCAGCAGCGTCTGGTTATTGCCAGGGCGATTGCGATAGAGCCTGAAGTGCTGTTGCTGGATGAACCCGCGTCAGCGCTGGATCCTATTTCAACATTAAAAATTGAAGAACTGATCAACGAGCTTAAAGAAAAATACACTATAGTTATCGTAACCCACAACATGCAGCAGGCCGCGCGGGTTTCGGACTACACTGCATTTATGTATATGGGCGAATTGATTGAGATGGGTACAACCAGCGAGTTATTCACCAATCCTCGAAAAAAACAAACCGAAGATTACATTACCGGTCGGTACGGCTAACCAGGAGCAAGCAATGGACAACAGCAAAATAGGACACCACATATCAGGCCAGTTCAATAAAGAGCTGGAAGATGTGCGTAACAAAGTTTTAACCATGGGCGGACTGGTTGAGCAGCAGATAGAACTGGCTGTAACGGCTTTCTCGACCGGTGACGTGGAAATGGCCGAGCTGGTCATCAAACAGGATAATCAGGTCGATGCGCTGGAAATGGCTATCGACCAGGAATGTATGCAGATTTTTGCGCTGAGGCAACCTGCGGCATTCGATTTAAGATTGTTAATCACGGTAATCAAGGTTATCAATGAACTTGAGCGCGTCGGTGACCTGGCCGAACGCATCGCCGAGATGGCCATACAATTGTCGGGTGCCGACAACAATAAACATGACCAGTATTTTGAATTGGAACACATGGCGGAATTGGTTCAGGAAATGCTGCATGGCGCTCTGGATGTATTTGCCCGGATGAATGTAGAGGACGTAACCACGATTACCGGTTTGGATGAAAATGTCGATCGTGAATACGCCAGTATCATCCGGCAGCTGATTACCCGGATGATGGAAGATCCTAGGAATATTACCCGGATGCTGGATGTACTCTGGATTGCCCGCTCGCTGGAAAGAATCGGCGATCATGCCTGTAATGTTTGCGAGCATTTGGTTTACATGGTCAAAGGCGAAGATGTGCGGCATTTGACCCAGGAAGAATTGGAAAGGAAGATGAAGGAATAAAAAGTGAGATGGGCCGGAATAAGCCAGTTCGAGCGAGAACAAGAACGGGCGTTCCGGTTCCCCCCTAGCTCCAGCATATATAAACAATCGGCATTTATTTCAAGGCCGGATTCAACTCTGAAGTGCAATCCTGTAATCATGTGGCTTCTTGCTTTGGCTCAGCAAAAATTGAGTGTTTTCCGAGGACGCTGATCGAGCTTACGCATGACTGCCTCAACCTCGTCACCGACTATACTCACAACTCTGCTAACTGTTCAATTTATTTTTTAAAGCCATTCATACCCTATTGCTAAATTGGGCTGAAAACAATATCTAATTACATCAGTAGTTTTCCCATTCCCTCGCACGGCGTTGGAATGGGAAATACTCAACACTGAATAACAAATTCTACCTACCTGACAAATCAGATCCATAAAATGGAAATAATTCAGCCCGTTACCTTACAAGTTAATTCTTTGGGGCATGCCAAAATTCAGGCCGCCAGAAGTATGTATCTATATCGTTAAATTCACCGTGTTTTTGGGGGATTTTATTTCCCTTGCCTAGGTTAGTCGAAGGATCTTCAATTCCAAAGGCTTTCAGAGTTATTTGTTTACGAACATCTTTTGGTATAAACGACCATTCAATTTTGGCATTATTCCACCGACCCAAAGTCAAATCGTCGCGTGTTGCTGGCGTGGAAGCAAAATCGTCGATCCAAACTAACAAACTACCGCGAGGAAGTATATCAATAAAAACATTCTCATTTTCCTCGGCAATTGGATGCAAGGTAAGATTATAGAAATTGGTTTCTTTGTGCTTGGACAGATAGGGGATGACAGCTTCTTCAAAATCCCGAATCGTACAGGCTGCTGCCATGTACACAATTTCGCTATAAGTAAGGTCTTTATTATCATCGCTAAATCGGCGTAACAACTCTGACATGACGATGGCCCCCATACTATGACCTATTAAGGTTACGGAGAGTTTTTTGCTTTGTTGGTATTTTCTAAATTGTGGTTGTTGTAACGCTCGCATCAATTTTGATAGGCCACCATTTGAATTCCGGTATACCAACGATTGTATTGTCGAACTATTAAATGGATCAATGGCACTAGGCTCATCAAATTTGTTGTAGTCTATTGAGGAGCGAAATAACAATTTGGTTCTGCGTAACATATTATCCCAACCGCTTTTGCCGACCATATCCAGCATGGGAGTTGTAATTAGTTTCACAGCACCTGGAACAAGATAAGTTGATTTTTCCATCCATTTTTTTAAATTGGATGTATTATCAACTCCAAGCCAAATCCCATGCCCGTCGTGAGAATTGTCGGTATAGAATGTGCTATTCATCTCTTTAACTTCCTGCGCATTCTCAACAGATATATGCTTAACAGCATTCCAACCTTGATAGCCATAGGTCACAGGAATTCGAGAAAACGCTCTGCCGAAATCTGCTATTAGATAAAGAGGGGAAGAAATAAAACCTAGAACATTTGATTCGCTCCCTTGTCTTATGCGGTATAAATGATCGAGATACGCTTCGTCCATACCCGACTCCCAATTTACAAAGATCGGATAGATGTAAGATCGGCCGCTTTGCTTACGCGCTATATTATCAAGTCCAATATTAAAAAGTATTTGCTTTGTCTCTTCTAACGCTTTTTCTTTTGATACCATGCCGCCATGAACAAATAGTAGGAGTTCAACTTTGTCATTTTTTTGAGATTGTATCTTCAAGTTCATCAATTATTCGCTTAATATGCTTATCAATAATTTTATCGTCTTGATCGTTTCGGTCCTCAGGACAGTTAATATCTTTAAGTTTAGTTGAATCAACATCAGGGATTTCAACCCTAACCAAACAATCTTTTTTTCCATGTCTATCCAATGCAAGCATGTGCGGAAGGATATTTGCTTCATAAACAGCATGAGAGCTACAGCCAGAAAAATAAATAGTTATTATGCTAAGTATAAGCTTTATTAAGTTTTTCATTTTTTCTCCATAAATTAATTTCATATCAGGCTGTTAAAAAATCCCAATTAAAGCCAGTATTTTTCAGCTCGGCATAATCGCATTTAACTGCCAGCATAAGCCGCCATATATTCATACATAACAATAAGCCGATTATTTTTCATTTGGATAATATGTTGCGATACTCCCGCCCCGCAATATTTGCCTTAGTCTACTCATAATATTTATGGTGTAGACTAAAACAGCTAAAAGTATAACTGAAAAAATAATCTTATTCTTTTTCTTCATTCCCTCGCGGCGCTGTGTACGGATACTGCACTCCTACTCTCCACTTTTGGTATTTTTCTCCATGCTATTAGTAGTGCCTTCGTGGTGAAAAAATGAATTCAATTCGTAACTTTGACCTCGTAGAAGTATTATTTCAGACATTGAACTTATCAACCAACCCAGTAACTCTCTCGATTTTTTGCCTGACTGTCGCGGTAAATACAGTCTCCCCGGCAACCAGTTTGATGGTTTTCTTGGCTCGGGTAATTGCGGTATACAGCAATTCCTTGGTTAACACGGGATTGATCGATTCGGGCAGAACGATTAGCACTTCCTCGAATTCAGAACCCTGGCTTTTATGGATGGTCATCGCAAAAACGGTTTCGCAATGCGGCACACGCGCAGGCAGGTATTTTTTGACACTGCCGTCGGCGCGTTGGAAAAACACCATCAGTTTCCCTGTAGAAACCTGTCCTGAGCTTGTCGAAGGGATGCTGTCCGGCATGCAAATGCCAATATCGCCGTTATAAAGATGCAGCGCCGGGTTGTTTTGCGTAATCATGACCGGCCGCCCCGGATACCATAAACCGGACAAATCGATGCGCTTTTGCTCGGCCAGTTTTTGTTCAACCCGATCATTGATGTCGGCAACGCTGTTTTTTCCCTGCCGGTTGGAACACAACACCTGAAAGCGGCTGAATGCCTGAAAAATCTGCTCGAATTCGGCGTCGGCTTTAGCCAGCTGCAAATAATCCGCTTGCTGTGCGGCTACATAATCGATTAAATCTTCATCGAGACATTGCACCGCACCGTCTCCATCGCCGCTTAAAATTTGCCAGGCCAGCTCATCCTGCTGAAAGTTGACCGCCTCGGCCAGTTCTTTTATAGCGCCGCCGAAACGGTGCGATTTCTTTAGCGTGTAGACGTTGTTTTGCAGGGCCTCGGCCATCGCCAAATCGGCTAACACCGCGCCGGATTCCACCGAAGCCAGCTGATCCTTGTCGCCCAGCAAGATCAACCGTGCGCCGGGTTTTAACGCGTCAAGCAGCTTGCTCATCAGAGCCAGATCGACCATGGATGCTTCGTCAACCACGACCAGATCATACACCAGCGGTTTATCTGCATTATGCCGAAAATACGGTGAAGGCGGCATCGCACCCAGCAGGCGATGCAGGGTGGTTACTGTTTCCGGAATGCGATTTTTTATCGCCTCCGAACACGGCAACTTCGCCTTGCTAAAACCTATCGATTCCTGAAGACGCATGGCCGCCTTCCCGGTCGGCGCCGCCAAGGCGATATGCAGCGGTTGTTCGGTTAATTCCTGCAACAGCGCCAGGATTTTAACGACGGTAAATGTTTTTCCGGTTCCCGGCCCGCCGGTGATGATGCTGAACGACTGTTTGGCGGCCATTTTTGCCGCTTCGCGCTGGTCGTCGGTTTCATCACGCATATCGAAATAGCGATCCAGCAGGGCGTCGAGTTTTTCAATCGGATGCTCGGCTTGGGTCATTGCCTTGATCTGCAGCGCCAGCCGGTTTTCATAATTCCAGTACCGGTGCAAATACAGACGATCCTGCTCGATAACCAGCGGTAAGGGATCGGCTCGGCTTTCGGGGTTTTGCTCGACCAACCCGGAAGCAAGTAGCAACGCCCTCGCTTTAGCGTCTATTTGTATGCAGCTGTGACCCTGGTTCTGCTCGTAAGACGCCGTCATCACGATAGTTTCGAAGGCCTGTTTTTGCAGGGAATCGAAACCGGTGCGCTGGCTAAGGAATCGGGCAAAGGCAACATCCAGACGGCTGAATGATCTTGGTTCGATTTGTACCTTCAAATCCTCCATCACTGAGTCCCCCCAAACAACGCCGCCAACGCTTCAACCCGTTCCAAGTCGGGCCGGTCCTGATAAACGCCGCTCATAGGCTGATCCGGTTGCATGCCGCGCACGAACAAATAACGCACGCCGCCAAAATGCGTTTCATAGTCGTAATCCGGCAAGCGCGTTTGCAAGTAACGATGCAGCACTACGGTATAAATCCAGTATTGCAGGCCGTAGTTATGTTCGCGCATGGCATGGGTTAAGCTGTCCGGGCTGTAATCTTGCAGGCCGTTGGTTTTATAATCCATCACATAATAACGCCTCGTTCCGGAATCCGGAATCGCGCAAATGAGATCGATAAATCCGGTCAGATAACCGCACATCTGCTTGGCGGTCAATGACTGGAAAGCCGGTGTGTCGCGCAAAATATGATTGATCTGTGCGGCGTCCATCGTTTGCATGGATAAGTAAAACGGCATTTCCTTTAGGCACTGATTTTCCGCCAGATTCATCAGGCAAAAATCGACATTCGTCTCGGACAGCGGCGTTGCGACCACGGCCTGCAACAGCTCATCCAGCAGTTCCGGCCGTTCCAGTTTTAAGCCATAGCGTTGACAAGCCTTGTCCCGTTGCGTGGCAATGTCCTTGCGCTGGGCCAAGTCGATGAACGCATGGTTTTCCAACAGGTCATGCACGACATTACCGGTATGCGCACCTTTGGGCAATTCAAGCGCTGCGCTGCCAGGCTCGGGCTTGGCAATGAGCGTTTGCTCTCCCGCCTTGTCTTCCGGCAGTTCCGGCGCATCGTGCATGCTTAATGCCGACAAGGCCGTATAGCTGCTCATTTGCCAACGGGTATATAGTGATCTTTTACGCTTTTTTGCCTGCATTTGGGTGTGTGCAAGCGTTTTTTGATAGCTGCCGTTTAACTCACCCGGCACGTCCAGCAACCGGTAAGCAAATGCCTGCCCGGATTGATTCTGAAAGGCTTGCAGTCTTGCCTGTTGCTTGGAAAAATCGGCCGCCGCAAATTCAAGCAGCCAAGCCATCGACGAGTCATTCGCCGTATCCTGAGAACGCACATCGCCCCAGGCAATATAACAGCGGTATTTGGCACGGGTAACCGCCACGTAAAACACCCGCAAATCCTCGGCCAACTCTTCGTTTAAGGCCATTTCGCGGTGCCGTTCGAAATCACCGGAACCCAAATCGACTATGGTCCGGCCGTTTTCATGGCATCTAATCAACAACCGTTCGCTGTTTAAACGATCGCTGCGCTGCCAAAGATAAGGGCAAAATACGATTGAATATTCCAGCCCCTTGGAGCGATGCATGGTGACGATTTTGACCGCATCGTCGTCGCTTTCAAGGCGCAACTGCTGGTCTTCCGCGCTGCTCGCCTTGGCAATCGCGCTACGCAGCCAGTCCAGGGTTTTATTGATGCCCAGATGTTCATCGACAGCGGCCTGTTGTACCAGCTCGATCAGATGGTGCAGGTTGGTCAGTTGTCTTTCCGCCATCAAGGTTTTCGATACACCAGCCCTGATTTTTTCCTGAGTCAGCAAATGCAGCATCATCGCCATCAAGCCGGTTTGCTGCCAGTCCTGAAAATAGCCGAGAAAGCGTGACATCCAGGCGTCCAGCTCGATCTCGTTATTGATCAGCCGATGCAGCGTTTGCCCATCCAAATCAAACCAATCCAGCGTCAAGGCCTGCTTTAGCAGTCCGCTATCCCCGGGATGAGCCACGGCCTGCAACAGGCTGTATAAATCGGCCGCTTCCTGCGAGGCAAAAACCGACTCCGTGCTGTTTAGCACCGAAGGCACTCCCGCCAGTCGCAATGCTGCCTGATAATCTCTGGCCTGGGTATTGGTTCTTACCAGGATGGCGATGTCTTTGGGCAGTAAGGCCCGGTTCGCCGGTTGCAGGATGAAGTCGCCGGTCAGCAAATCAACGACTTCATTAACAACGGCGACCCTGATTTCCTCGGCCGCCTTACCCGCCGTCCAGTAGCCCGTTTTGCTGCCGCTTTCCGGTAACTGCCACAGCACCATCGGCGCAACGGCCTGCCCTTCGTGACGCAATTCGCCGTTATCTGCCGACAAGGCGGGCTTTACGTTGATAAACTCCAGACCCTCCAGAAAAAATGCCCTGTCTCGTTGAAACAACGCATTCACCGCATCGACCAGCTGCGGATGCGAACGCCAGTTAAGGCCTAAGGTAAATTGATGCTCAGCCTGTTTTTGTGCGTCCAGATACGAATAAATATCCGCGCCGCGAAATTTGTAGATCGCTTGTTTGGGGTCGCCGATTAAATATAAATACTGGCTGGGAGCGGCAAATAATGAGGAAAAAATAAACCACTGGCTGTCATCGGTATCCTGAAATTCATCGATCAGGGCCACTTCAAATCGCTGTTGCAATTCAGCCGTCAGCAATGCGCCTTTTTCGCTTTGCAAGGCCTCCGCCAAGCGACTGATCAAGTCATCGAACGACAACACATTCAGTTGCTGCAAGCGTTTATCCAACTCCTCGCACAAACTGTCCAACAAAGTTTTACGTAATACCAAGGCGATTTGTGTAAACGCCGAAGCCAGCGCATCAAAAGCAGCAGTATCGATTGCTAATTCAGCTAGATATTCGGCTTTGCGCTGAGCGCCGCTCTGGGTTTTATTGGTCCTGAATTTGTTGCCATGCAGAGCATCCATCAAACCGTTTTCGGTCAATAAGGCAAATGCTTCAGCGTCGGGAATATGTGTAGTGGTGCCGTGCAGCCATGCACTTAGCGAGTCATGGCGATAATCAAAAGTATCCGTATAACCGGTCTTGAATTTTTCGTCAGCGAAGCAATTGCGTAAAGCATTTGTGCAATTATCCAGTTGATCTTTTGCCAAACCCGCCAGTCGTTGTAATTCTTTTAATGCGGCATCCAGACTCTCGCAAACCGGATAAACTTTAGTTTCCAAGCCGTTATCAGGAAACGCGGCAACGCTGGCAAGCAACGCATCCGGGGTTTTAAAGTCCGCCGTTAATACCTCAACTTCCCAGGCCGAACGCCGGTAAATCTGCTTACGCCAGAAATCATCCGCACAGGCCTGTTTAATCGCCGCCAAATCGCCGGTTAATTCGGCATCGAATAATTGCCCGCTTTCCAGCGCATGTTCCCTTAAGACTCGCTGACAAAAACCATGAATGGTAAAAATTCCGGCTTGGTCTATATCCAGCAATGCCATTTGAAGACGTTGCTTGGCCAACTCTGGTTCAATATCAAGCTTAGCCAGCCAGTCGACAATATTGTCATCGATGTTTTCAGTATGCCTGCCCTGAGCCTGTCGAACCAGGCTGTCCAAAGCCCGTCTGGCCCCAGCCAATCTGGAACGCACCCGGTCTTTAAGCTCTTCTGTTGCCGCTTTGGTAAAGGTAACCACCAGCAATTTATCAATTGGAATGCCCTGCTCGACCACAAAACGCAATACCAGCATCGCTATGGCATAGGTTTTCCCTGTTCCGGCGCTGGCTTCAATCAGGTTTACGCCTTTTAGCAACTCGGTGTGAACCGGATCAAAATTCTTAGTCTTCATGCGTAAACGTTGCCATTAAAGAGGTTATTGTCCAAGCCTAACGATGTATTATTCCTTTAATCTAAAATGGAATTTTTCCATTGTCTTCAGCATTCAAATTTAACAATTAAGCACCTGCAATTTTTTCCACAATTACTGTGTATAACTCTGTGTATAAGATATAAATAACACCGTTAAGAGCGGATAAAACCTGCTTTCCGTTAAATTGTAGCATTTTTATACGGAGTAATATTAACTTATAATTCAATGCGTTATATTTAGTTATTTTTAAAAAGTACGACCTCCCACTGGCCGGACTTATCATGCATGACTACAAAATCAATCTGTGTATAGGCAACAGCTGATAAATCTATGAACGCTCTAAATTTTAATATGATTTATTGTCCGCACAAGAGTTAACTAAAATAATTTGCCTAAATTCAGGCAAAAAAAAACCCAAGCG
>Ga0160182_104218_pt1 | contig 30366 bp, 30 predicted proteins | sample met14sa_FD_108561 | JGI IMG/M metagenome (GOLD analysis project Ga0160182, IMG submission 108561) | Synthetic bacterial communities of pure cultures from sediment of Lake Washington, USA, under high oxygen condition - MT... | ecosystem: Engineered > Modeled > Simulated communities (microbial... >... | reverse complement strand
GTCAAAATCGTTCAACCGAACGGCTATTCTCGCAAGCCTGTTGTTTATTGCAAGCTACGCAACCTTTTTCACTTTACTGACTTATGGGAATAAAAAATCATCAATGAAAATTAAATACACACCCGCCATTCTCGGTTTTGCGTTAGTTGTCGTTATTTCAGGCTGCGCCACGGCGCCGGAAAAACCGGTTGAACAAGCCGAGCCTGCACCGTTTGTCAGCGACTACCCTACCCGCGACCGCGTCGAATATGTTTTAAATTGCGTTGCACAACATGGAGGCCTGACTTATATCACCCAATATGCCTGCGGCTGTAAAATCGACAAAATAGCTGAAAAACTGAACTTCGCCGAATACGAAGCCGCGAAAACCTTTACCTATTTAACCAAAGGTCAAACCGGCGATGCCGCGGCGGCCATGCGCGATCCGGCTCAATCCAAAGATTTGAGAAAACGGCTTAAAGAAGCTGAACAATATGCGGAAAAAAGCTGCTTTGTGAAATAGAAAGACTCGCTTTACGACGGCATGGACAGATTTTTTTACTCCGTGCGAAATCTGCATAGCAGTTGTGCCGAGACGATAAAAAGGGTGACCTCGGTCACCCTTAAATTATATTCCGCAAAAAAACCTATCAAAAAATATCACCAATATGAGTCTATGCGTGAACAGTGCATTGCTTAAAAACGGATAAATCTTTTTAACGTACTGTGTTTAAAAAATATCCATTATAAATAGAGACATAACCGATACTTTCAAAACACTTATATTTTTGTCTATTTTATAGCATTTTTACACCCAAAATATCTTGTGCTATGCTACCCGGCACACTTAAATATGCAACAGTCAGGAACAGCCGTTGTTTTAATCAGGATGGATTCTCCATATTGAGACGACCATGACAGAATCAGGCTCCACGCAATCATCCGTGCAAGAAATAATCGCCGCACTCAAAGACAAGCCCGGCGCACTTTTACCTATTCTGCATGGCATACAAGATGCTATGGGATATACCCCTGCCGAAAGCGTTCCCGACATTGCAACGGCTCTTAGCCTGTCTCGTGCCGAAGTACACGGCGTCATCAGCTTTTACCACTATTTCAGGGACACACCGCCGGGCACACAAACCATTCACCTTTGCCGGGCGGAATCCTGCCAATCCATGGGCGGAAGAAAACTGGAAGAGCATGTCAAAAGCAAGCTCGGTATTGATTTCCATGAAACGACCGCAGACGGCAAATTCTCCCTGGAGCCTGTTTACTGCTTGGGCAACTGCGCCTGTTCACCGGCCATGCAAATCGGCAAGGAGATTTACGGTCGCGTGTCAGCGGACAGTTTTGATGCGATCATCAACAATACAGAGGCATCAGCATGAGTATCACTATTTATGTGCCATGCGACTCCAGCGCCGTTTCATTGGGCGCAGATCGAGTTGCTACAGCTATCGCTCAGGAAGCGGCAAAACGCGGCCTTGATATTAATCTGATCCGCAACGGTTCAAGAGGCATGTACTGGCTGGAACCGCTGGTTGAAGTCGCAACCGCTAAAGGACGCATAGCCTATGGACCTGTTCAGCCCGGCGACGTATCCGGCTTGTTCGATGCAGGTTTTACGGAAGGCGGCGCGCATACTTTAGGTCTGGGCCTAACTGAGGAACTTGATTACTTCAAGAAACAGCAACGCCTGACCTTTGCCCGCATCGGCAAAACCGATCCCGCCAGCTTGACTGACTATATCGACAATGACGGCTATCGCGGCTTAAAAAATGCGCTAGCCATGACCCAGGAGCAAATCGTCCAAGCGGTAACCGACTCGGGTTTACGCGGTCGCGGCGGCGCTGCCTTTCCAACCGGCATTAAATGGAAGACGGTGCTCAACACCGCATCGCTGCAAAAATACATTATCTGCAATGCCGATGAAGGCGATTCCGGCACATTTTCCGACCGCATGGTTATGGAAGGCGACCCGTTCGTATTGATCGAAGGCATGACGATTGCTGGCTTAGCCGTCGACGCCACACAAGGCTATATCTATCTGCGCATAGAATATCCTCACGCGTTCGAAGTCCTCAATGCCGCCATTGCAACCGCTTACCAAGCCGGTTACCTGGGCGACGACATTCAGGGCAGCGGAAAAACCTTTAACCTGGAAGTCAGACTGGGCGCAGGCGCTTATGTCTGCGGCGAAGAAACTTCATTAATGGAAAGCCTGGAAGGCAAACGCGGACTGGTGCGCTTTAAACCGCCCTTGCCAGCCATCAGCGGCTTGTTCGGCCAGCCCACTGTCGTTAACAACGTTATTTCCCTGGCTTCAGTGCCGGTCATCCTGGACAAAGGCGGCGATTATTACCGCGATTTCGGCATGGGACGCTCGCGCGGCACCCTGCCGGTGCAATTGGCCGGCAATATCAAGCGTCCCGGTTTAGTCGAACTGGGCTTTGGCTTGACCTTGCGCGAATTGCTTTATGATTTCGGCGGCGGCGCAGCTTCCGGCAGACCGATTCGGGCCGTTCAGGTAGGCGGCCCGCTCGGCGCTTATCTGCCCGAATCGCAATTCGATACCCCTCTGGATTACGAAGCCTTTGCCGCCATCTGGGCGGTAGTGGGGCATGGCGGCATTGTCGTTTTTGATGACACGGTCAATATGGCCGAAATGGCGCGCTATAGCATGGAATTTTGTAAAATTGAATCTTGCGGCAAATGCACACCTTGCCGCATTGGCTCCACCCGTGGCGTAGAAGTCATGGACGACATTATTAATGGTCGCAACCTCGATAAAAACATCCCCTTGTTACGTGATCTTTGCGACACCTTACTCAACGGCTCCCTCTGTGCATTAGGCGGTATGACGCCCTACCCTGTACTGAGCGCTTTAAATCATTTCCCCGAAGATTTCGGGATAAATGCAAAAGCTACTGCCGCCTGATAATGATTTAGAGGATATTACAATGTCGATCAATAAAGAAAAAGATTTTGGCACACCAGCCAGCACCAGCAATAACTTAGTCACACTGGAAATTGATGGTTTTCAGGTAACGGCACCGGCAGGAACTTCAGTCATGCGAGCGGCAGCAAGCATCGGTATTGAAATTCCCAAATTATGCGCAACCGACAGCATAGAACCCTTCGGTTCCTGTCGGCTTTGCGTGGTGCAGATCGAAGGTGGCCGTGGCATGCCTGCGTCATGTACGACGCCGGTCGCGGAAGGTTTAAAAATCGTCACCCAGAATAAAAAACTGGCCGACGTACGTCGCGGCATCATGGAACTGTATATTTCCGATCATCCGCTGGACTGTTTGACCTGTTCGGCCAATGGCGATTGCGAACTGCAAGACATGGCGGGCGCGGTGGGTTTGCGCGAAGTGCGTTACAACCCGATTGAAACACACCTGAACGCCGAAAAAGACCACAGCAACCCCTACTTCAGTTTCGATCCCAGTAAATGTATCGTTTGCTCGCGTTGCGTACGGGCCTGTGAAGAAACCCAAGGCACCTTTGCGTTAACCATTGACGGTCGCGGTTTTGATTCCAAAGTATCGCCCAGCCAGAACCAGCCGTTCATGGATTCGGAATGCGTATCCTGCGGCGCTTGCGTACAAGCCTGCCCAACCGCAACCCTGATGGAAAAATCGGTCATCGACAACGGCCAGCCTGAACATGCGATCGTGACAACCTGCGCTTATTGCGGCGTCGGCTGTTCATTCAGGGCGGAAATGAAAGGCGAACAAGTCATCCGCATGGTGCCGCATAAAGACGGTAAGGCCAACCACGGCCATTCCTGCGTAAAGGGCCGCTTTGCATTCGGTTACGCCACACATAAAGACCGTATCACCAAGCCGATGATCCGCGCCAGCATTAAAGATGCATGGCGGGAAGTCAGCTGGGAAGAAGCCATTAATCATGCCGCGTCGGAATTAAAACGCATCCAGGCAAAATACGGCAAAGACTCGATCGGCGGCATTACTTCTTCTCGTTGCACCAACGAAGAAGTCTACATCATGCAAAAACTGATCCGCGCCGGTTTCGGCAATAATAATGTCGATACCTGCGCCCGGGTTTGCCATTCGCCTACCGGTTACGGATTGAAACAAACCTTTGGTGAGTCATCCGGCACCCAGGATTTTGACTCGGTCATGAAAGCCGATGTCATTATGGTGATCGGCGCGAATCCTACCGACGGGCATCCCGTATTCGGTTCGCAAATGAAAAAACGCCTGCGTCAGGGCGCAAAACTGATCGTGATTGATCCGCGCGAAATCGACCTGATCAAATCCCCGCACGTCAAAGCCAGCCATCATTTAAAGTTGCGCCCCAGCACCAATGTCGCTTTGATCAATGCGCTCGGGCATGTCGTTGTTACCGAAAACCTGCTTGACGAAGCCTTTGTTAATGAGCGTTGCGATGTAGCCTCTTTCGCCAAATGGAAAACCTTCGTTGCGCAGGAACATAACTCACCGGAAGCTTCCGAGTCCATTACCGGCGTTCCGGCAGCCGAGCTTAGAGCCGCCGCACGGCTTTACGCCACGGCTGACAATGCCGCTATTTACTATGGTTTAGGAGTAACGGAACACAGCCAAGGCTCTACCATGGTCATCGGCATTGCCAATCTGGCCATGGCGACCGGCAACCTGGGTCATGACGGTGTCGGCGTAAATCCGTTACGCGGACAAAATAACGTACAAGGTTCTTGCGACATGGGTTCATTTCCGCATGAGTTCCCCGGTTATCGCCATGTATCCGATCCTGTAACGCACCAGCTGTTTGAAAATGCATGGCAAGCCGAACTCAGTGCCGAACCGGGCCTGCGCATTCCCAACATGTTCGAGGCAGCGCTGGACAAAAGTTTTATGGGTCTGTACTGCGAAGGCGAGGACATTGCCCAATCCGATCCGGATATTAAACACGTTCATGCCGCATTACGGGCCATGGAATGCGTGATCGTTCAGGATATATTCCTCAACGAAACCGCTAAGTTTGCCCATGTTTTCCTCCCAGGCTCATCCTTTCTGGAAAAGAACGGCACCTTTACCAATGCCGAACGGCGTATTTCACCGGTGCGCAAAGTCATGTCGCCGTTAGCCGGCTATCAGGATTGGGAAGTTACCCAGATGCTGGCCAATGCGATGGGTTACCCGATGAATTACAGCCATCCGTCAGAAATCATGGATGAAATTGCGCGGCTGACGCCCAGCTTTTCCGGCGTCAGCTATGAAAAGATCGACCGCCTCGGCAGTGTGCAATGGCCTTGTAATGACGAAGCGCCGGAAGGCACGCCGATTATGCACACCGAGCATTTCCTGCGCGATAACGGCAAGGGCTTGTTCATGCTGACCGAATTTGTCCCAACGGCAGAACGCGTAACCGGCAAATATCCGCTAATCCTGACCACCGGGCGTATTTTGTCGCAATACAATGTCGGCGCGCAAACACGCCGCACTGAAAATGTCGCGTGGCATTCGGAAGATCGCTTGGAAATTCATCCGCACGATGCCGAAGACCGTGGCGTAAAAACCGGCGACTGGGTGGGCATTAAAAGCCGTGCCGGTGAAACCGTGTTGCGCGCCTTGGTAAGTGATCGTGTGCAGCCAGGCGTTGTCTACACCACGTTCCATTTCCCCGAGTCCGGCGCCAACGTGATCACGACCGACAACTCCGATTGGGCGACCAACTGTCCGGAATACAAGGTGACGGCCGTGCAGATCACCAAAGTCAGCCAGCCTTCGGAATGGCAACAGGAATACCACGCATTTTCAGAAAAACAACTCGATCTTCTGGAGCAGGGAATAAGCCATGACTAACGGCAGTGCCGCTACGCTGCCGTTATCATTAGAATTAGGCTGGCCCAGCTATCAACAAACCACCGTTGATCGCTGGCGAGGTGAGCAGTATTCTCAGGTACAAGACTATATTGCCGAAGAAGTGCCCATTTCCCTGATTTACAACGGGGTGCCGCATGTCGTCATGCTGGCAACCCCGACCAATCTTGAAGAATTTGCGCTGGGTTTCAGCATTACCGAAGGCATTATTAAAAGCCCGAAAGAGTTGTTATCGGCTCGGGTTTATAACCGATCAAACGGCATTGAAGTCCAGATAAAAATTCCGGAGCAACGTTTTCAATGTATGTCCGATAAAGGCCGCAATTTAACCGGACGCACCGGTTGCGGTCTATGCGGAGCAAGTACCTTAAAACAAGCCATCCGCCAACCCAACCCGGTTAACGGCGGCTTAACCCTGTCTGCTGCCGAGTTGCGTTCCGCTTTAACCGACATCAAACAGCACCAGAAACTAAATCAATTAACCGGTGCCGTTCATGCAGCCGCTTGGGCCGTCCCCGGCCAAGGCATTTTAGACATCAGGGAAGATGTAGGACGGCATAACGCGCTGGATAAATTGATCGGTTTTTTACTGCGCACCGGCAAAGATTTATCCGCCGGTTTTGTCATCGTTACCAGCCGCGCCAGCTATGAAATGGTACAAAAAACCGCATGGGTCGGCATTACGCTACTTGCGGCCATTTCAGCGCCTACCGGATTAGCCATACGCCTGGCTAATGAGGCCGGTCTCACCTTAATCGGTTTTGCCCGTGATGATCAGCATGTGATTTATACCCATCCGCAACGCTTAACCCATAGCAACTATCTGTGTGATTAATAATGAAAATAGAACGACTTGTCAAAATGGCCAACGATATAGGTAATTTCTTTAACTCGGAAACCGACAAAGAAATCGCAGCGGAAGGCATAAAAAATCACATTTTAAGATCATGGGACCCAAGGATGCGTAAAGCGATTATCGCCTATTGCCAGGAAGACGGTTCTGAATTAAGCAGCTTGGTTAAAGCGGCCATCACCAAGCTTGCTGCTTAAAAATACTATCCTCATAGACATCAACTTAAACATATTGATTCATTTACCACGAAAACACGAAGAACGCGAAGTTTTTCTTCGTGTCCATATGGCTTAAGTTGATGCCTACCCCCCCCCGAATTTATAACTACAGCAATACCGTTACGGACGGCGTGCGCAACTGAACCGTTCTCCCCAATAACGATTTTTGAGACTGGAGACCAGCACCTTCCCCGTGCGCTGGCTAGGCGCATGAACAAACTCATCATTACTGACATAAATACCGACATGGGAGAACGGCTTGCCGTTGGTATTAAAAAAAACCAAATCACCGGAATGAAGATCATTTTTCGGGACTTGCGTCAGCGACTGGGCCATGCCCTGAACCGTACGCGGTAACGATATACCCTGCCGCTCGTAAACATGTTTAACAAATCCGCTGCAATCGAAACCTTCCTCGGGCGAACTTTTACCGTAATGATAAGGCACACCCTGCAAGCTCAGCGCATAACTGACCATTGGCGAATAATTCGCAGTGGGCCTGGTTTCCGGGACGCTCGCGCAACCGGAAAACAAAACGATCGCAGTGAGCAAAACACCTCGGATAAAAAAACAGCTATAGTGTTTAGTGTCGAACATGTTCACAAATTCATAACCTATTAATAGACCCAGTAGAAATTCCTTATAAGGATAGGCCATTGCAAGTTAAATGGCTAGACGTCCGCGGACATCACGACAGTTATCAAGAATTGATCATCAGTCGCTCCGACCGAACAATCGGCAATGCTCCGCGCCAGTGAATCGCAAAACCTGCAATGGCATTAAATTGACAGTACCGTTGCTTCATTTCGACTATTAGCAACCAAACACTCACCAGCTTCAAATAACCGAATTCGCGCCTGCATAAGCGGAAAGCCGTTACATAAGATACAATCATCCTCGCACCAAACCCTGCGTACGGATAGAATAGGCAGTTTTCACCCCAGCCATTGAGATAGCTTTCATGAAATTGAGTACCCTTCTTGTTATCAGCCTGTGCCTGTTTGCCTCATGCAACAGTTATGCTGCGGAAAAAACCGTCATCCGCATCGGCGTTCAGGCTTCGGGCACCGTCGATTGGGAATTGTCCGCTTTTCAGGAAAATCCGCAGACTGATTTTCAACTGGAAATACAGCATTTAGCCAATGCGGAAGCCGGCAAGATTGCGCTACAGTCCGGCGCTGTCGATATGATTGTGTCTGACTGGATCTGGGTTTCCAGCCTGCGCGCCACCGGCTCCGATTTTACTTTTTATCCCTATTCGGATACCTCGGGCGCTCTGGTTGTAGCAGAAAACAGTCCTATCCATTCCATAAAAGATCTCAACGGCAAACGCGTGGGGATTGCCGGGGGCGAACTGGACAAAAACTGGCTGTTGCTACAGGCTTTGGCACAGCAAGAACAACTGGATCTGAATGCTTCGGTGGAAAAAGTCTTCGGGGCACCCCCGCTGATCAACGAGCAAATCAAGCAAAACCGCGTCGATGCGGCACTCACCTATTGGCATTTTGCCGCCAGGCTCGAGGCTCAAGGCTATCGCCAGATAATTGACGGCAGAGGCATCTTAAAAGGTTTAGGCATTCAAGAGGCTGTTCCCAGCCTGGGTTATGTTTTTAAAGAAAGTTGGGCAAACAGCCACAAACAAGCGCTTAACAATTTCTTCAAGGCCAGTAAGCAAGCCAAAAACCAGCTGTGTACATCGGATGCGGCTTGGCAAAAAATAATCCCTTTGACCAAGGTAGATGATTTACCCACCCAATCCAAACTTCGCCAGCGTTATTGCGAGGGTAATATTGAGCATTGGGGAAAGCAGGAGCAACAAGCGGCCAGGCGCATTTATGCGATACTCCATACCCTGAGCAACAAGCAGTTAACCGGCAATGCCGATGCCCTGCAACCCGGTACATTCTGGTCAGCTGAATAACAAAGATTCGTTTTGATTAATCTTAAGCGTTTTTTATCGACCTTGTCATTGCTGGTTTTTTTAGGCATATGGCAAGGTTTGGCCGTTTATTTAAACAGCAACACCTTGCCGACTCCCGAGGCGGTAGCCAAGGTTTTTTGGCTGGGCTGCGTGTCGGGGCAACTGCCTTTTCACCTCGGCGTTACCTTGCTCCGACTGGTGGTCAGTTTTAGCGTTGCGATGCTGCTGGGTTGCGCGATCGGCATCGTGCTGGGGCGCAATAAAAAGCTCGATGCGTTCTTCGACAACTGGTTGGTGATTTTCTTGAATGTCCCGGCGCTGGTCACCATCATCCTGTGCTATGTCTGGTTCGGCCTGGTTGAATCGGCGGCGATACTCGCCGTGGTTATCAACAAGCTGCCCAATGTCATTGTTACGATCCGGGAAGGCACGCGTGCGCTGGATCAGGATTTACTGGACATGGCGCGCTGTTACCATTTCGGCAAGCGTAAAACACTGGTTCATGTGATCTGGCCGCAACTGCATCCGTTTGTGATGGGCGCAACTCGCTCGGGCCTGGCCTTGATCTGGAAAATCATTCTGGTGGTTGAGCTATTAGGCCGCAGCAACGGCATGGGTTATCAACTGCATTTGTTCTTTCAACTGTTCGATGTCGCAAGCATTCTGGCTTATACCGTCGCTTTTGTTGCCGTCATTCAGCTGATAGAACTGCTGATTTTAAAGCCGCTGGATAAAAAAGCCTTGCGGTGGCGCAGATGACCGACATCCAAATCAATATCAACAACAAAACCTATCCGACAGCGACGAAGCCAAGTATCGCCAACCTTCAGCTGTCGCTGAATTCGAATGAATTTATTTGCCTGGTCGGCCCATCCGGCTGCGGCAAAACCACGCTGTTAAATATTATTGCCGGTTTGGATAATGACTACGACGGCGAAATTCTAGTCGGACAGCAACACACGCATCCCAAGATCGGCTACATTTTCCAGAATCCGCGCCTATTGCCTTGGCGAACGGTTAGAGAAAATATTGAGCTGGCACTGGGTGAGCATCAGTCGCCCGATGTTATTGATGCCTTGCTTGAGGTCATGCAATTAACGCAGGCGCAACACGTTTATCCTGAACGGCTGTCATTAGGCATGAGCCGCCGAGTCTCCATCATCCGGGCGTTTGCCATCGATCCTGAGGTGTTGCTGATGGATGAGCCGTTTGTGTCGCTGGATGCCCCGACCGCAAGGCAAGTCAGGGAACTGTTAGTTAAACTGTGGCAACAACGTCCGCACACGGTTTTATTTGTCACCCATGATCTGCGCGAGGCTATTGCGCTGGCCGACCGGCTGATATTTTTGTCGGCATCGCCGATGCAGGCCGTTAGCGAAATCATTGTACCTATCGCTCGAAGCGAGCGCGGAAACGAGTTGGCTATTGAATCATTCAGACAACAGTTGTTGCAAAATCATCCCGAAATTAAACAGCTTTTGTGACAGCTTTTTAGCTCGGAAAACAGTTGCGGATTCGCCCAAAATACCCGATACTCTTGGGCCGTCAAGCCTTGTTATAGGGGATTCACGTCAGGCTATCCTGCCGATTTGTCCAGCGGGGCTTGCTGCACAAACTACCCAAGGTTACTATCATATGAAAAAAATAATTATCTTAGGATTGACGTCTGCCGTTATTGCATTAGCTTCGTTTACTGCGTCGGCCGGCAGTGATGCCCAATACCCTGCTGCAAATTTTCAGCCTAAAGTCGTTTATATCGACAAAGAGACAGTCAAATCTTCACCCAAATGTCCGGACCAAAAGCCCGCAGAAAAGGCAACCGAGTTTGACCCTAAATATCCGGCCGCCAACTTTACCCCCAAAGTCATTTATCCATAACCCGGCTTTTTAAAAGGTGAGCCTTAATCCGGGTTCACCTTTTACCGACACTGGCCTGCCCCGGCTTTCAGGCAAAAAAAGGGGCTGATATGCAATCAATCCCCGCTTTAAAGTCTCAATACTGATGGGACGCAATCCCTACCTTAGAGATAATTAAACAACGATAATCCTTTTACCTTGGAAAAAGCCTGTTGAGCAGCTTGTAAAGCAGTAGTTTGCATTTGAAACTTGCTGTATGCATCGGCATAGTCAAGATCTTGAGTCTGAGAAAGCGTTGTCTTGGTGTCTAATATAAATTTCTCATTTTGAGTTTCTTGATCACTCAAAGCGTTTAACCTCCCTCCGACACTGGTTCTCGCCTCCAAAACACTATTCTTGGCCGCATCAAGATCGCTTAAAACATCGGTAAGTTGGCCTTGCAAGGCCTGTGCAACAGCCCCTGTCTTGTTTTGCCCGTTAGTAAAACCGGCATCAGTTAAAAATGTACCTGAAGTATTATTAATTTGTATGCTGGAGGCGGCGCCTGTGGCTACTGAAACAAACTCGACTCTATTACCATTGCTCCGTGCTTGAATAGCGCCGCTAAAACCGCCTGCCCCAAGTTGCGTATTAATCTCGGTGACAAGACTATCCACGCCTGCAAACGTTTTGCCCGTCAAGTCTATTGGCGCTGTAACAGGCCCATTGGCAACCAAATCGAATTTAGTTGTAGCCGCTGTATAGTCCAAGCCATATCGTAAAAACCTGTCGCCGGTAATTTCAGCGGGGGTAGCATTAAAAGTGGAGCTCAACCCGTCAGACAACGCCTTTAAGATATTAAAAATGCTACGGTTACCATTCTCGTCAGCCGCCGGACTGCTCGATTTTACATTCTCAAATACATTGACGCCCAAGTCGCCATCGGCAACCTGCCTTGTAGGACCGATTTGCAAAGCCCTCTGCTCCGGACCGCCTTGATAAACATAGTTGCCGGTTGTAGCGTTTTTCGTAAAAGCGGGGACATTCGAAAGATCGCCTGAAAAAATAAACTCGCCATTGGCATTTTGGGTATTTGCTACGCCAGCCAATTGTTGAATCAACTGATCCACTTCAGTCTTGATCCCCAGCCTGTCATTGCTATTTAAAGTGTCGTTCATAGCTTGAATAGTCAGGTCTCTGGCGCGATCTAATATGCCGCCTGAAGTTGCCAACGCAGACTCCTCAATATTCAAGCGGCCTCGCGTAGCAGCAATATTACTTTGGTACTGATTTGTTTTGGTAATCGTTTTATCTAAATCCAGTATCCTTGCCGCCGCCCCGGGGTCGTCCGCAGGCACCGACACTTTAACTCCTGTGCTTAATTGTTGTTGCAGATTAGCCAATTTGCTTTGCTGATTGGCCATCGCGGTAATGCTAAGCTGTTGTGCCCAAGCTGTTGAAATTCTCATCGCTATCGCTCCTATCTAACTGCGCCTAACAAAGTATCAAATAAGGATCTGGCCACCGAAATCGACTGCGCCGATGCCTGATAAGCTTGTTGAAACTTTATTAAGTTAGCGGCTTCTTCATCCAAATTCACACCTGCCAGACTCTCTCTGGCTCCCTTTGCCTGATTTAATAACGTCTCTTGTGCTGAAGAACTGAATTGAGCCGACTGCGTCAACGTTCCGACACCGGAAACAATTTGAGCATAGGCATCATTAAATGAGGCCTTCCCCCCTAACATACTCAATTTATCCTTAAGATCTGCCAGCTGTAATGCATTTCTATTATCGCCGGGCATCGCGCCGTTGATAGTGACATAAACGGGATTACCCAATGCGTCTACAACCGGAACCCCTCCGGCAAGTTTTTGTACGGGTAATTTGGTCACAGGGTCGACTTCAATATTAGTGGCTGCCGCAATTTTTTTCGGGTCGGTAATATTGACCCCAATTTTCTGGGCCGCATTGTAGGTCGGTCTGATGACAGATTCATCCCCCACTGCTATGGTTTTTCCTCCGCTGGCATCGACTTTTATGTCGATGCCAGGCAAAGCAGTGACATCGGTTTTTGCCGGTTGAGTCGCTGCAAACGACAGGGTAAAAACGCCCGTAGCCGGAACAGTGTCGGTGGCCGTAAGATTAATCACCTGATTATCCCGGGTCCTGGTCAGGGTGTAATCAGTTCCGCCAACATACTTCAATTTATAATCGCTAAAATCCAGGTTTGCAGTTGCCGACGGATTGACATTGACATCCTGAAATGAAGCCGTTACGGCGGCATTGCCCGTATTAAGCGAACTTTGAATAACAGGAACCTCATCACCGGAAAACTTAAATAAGTCCAATCCTGCCGTGCCATTCAGGTCAAATCCCTTTTGATGCATGGCATTAAACTCCATTGCCAGACTGGCGGCAACCTGACCCAACTTTTGCTGTGCAGGATCCAGCACTTCATCCCGAAATCTTAAAGCCCCCCCTAACGAACCGCCGCTGATCTGATTGGTTACATCGATAGTGCCATTAGCTGTCTGAATCCCAATTTCCAGTTTACCTGGGTCGAGTTCAGACTCAAGGGTGGTAAATGTTGCCGCCCCGCCATTAAGGACCAGCGCCTGCCCGTTACCGATAAAAACGCTGGATGTACCGTTTTTCTGAGGGACAACAGAGACGTTGACCATTTCGGACAACCTTGAAAGCAAAGCATCCTGTTTATCCAGCAAGTCATTCGGCTGCTTCAAGCCTTGTGTTTTACCTACGTTTGCGATGATTTTTACATTAAGATCGGCTATTGCCGCAGCTAAGGTATTAATCTCGTTAACCTTGGCGCCTATATCACTATTATTCAGGCTACGTATCTCTTCAAATTTACCGCCTATCGTATTGAAGTTTTGCGCTAAAGCATCCGCCTCGGACAATAATACCTGCCGGGAAGGAATGGATGAAGGATCAGACGACACGCTACTCAAGGCATTAAAAAAACGATTAAGTACAGGAGCCATACCCGTGCTGGAGTCGGCCATTATATTATCAACGCTGGTAGCAAGTTGATGATAACGATCCGCGTCCCCGAATGCTGAAAGACTGGAGCTCAATTGCTTATTAATAAACTGGTCGTAACTGCGCGTGATATTAGTAACATTTACGCCCTGGCCGACATAGCCGTCACCGGTAAATTGTGCGGGCTTAGTGCCCTGCTCCACCCGCTGACGACTATAACCCTCTGTATTTATATTGGAAATATTGTTCTGTGTGGTTTCCAATGAGCGCTGAGCAGCCAGCAGACCTGACAATGATGTTGCTAATAATCCACTCATGATAGCGTCCTGTTACGAGAATTAGGTGCCGGACTTATTTTGATCATTGATTCATCGCCATAATGACATCAGGCTCAAATTCGGCCATCGTATTGCCTTGATAAATGCTCATTACCTTGTCTGCATATTTCGGGTCGGTTGCATAACCCGCCCGTTGTAATTCATGCATATATTGTTCCGCATTGCCCGCTTTTTTTAAGGCATCGCCATAGCGTGGATTACTTTTAATAAAGTCGACATAATCCCTGAAACTTTCCTTGAACGAATCGTAGGACCTAAAACCTGCATTAACTTTTTTAGGAATACCCTGGTCAAATTCCAGTGTGGCTACTTGCGCTTGTTTACCTTGCCAAGCCTTATCGGCTTTAATGTTAAACAAGTTGAAACTGTTGCTGCCGTTGCTGTTTTTTATTAAAGAGCGCCCCCAGCCAGTTTCCAAAGCGGCTTGCGCCAAAATAACCTTAGGCTCCACGCCCAATTCCTTAGCGGCCTGCTCGGCATAAGGATGCAAGCGCCTGACAAACTCTTCTGCCGACTGTATCGGCTGCGACTGACCATCCTTTAGCATCGGCAAAGTGTTGCCGCTATTGAACGGAAATTCAGTCATCTCATCCAACGGACTTCTATCCTGAACATAAGGAGTGACATTAACTTGGCCATCTGCAAAGCTGGCGGCAAGGCTGTCGGTTTTGCCGCTTACCTGCCGGTTAACGGCATGAGCCGGTTCAGAACCGCGTGATATGCCCCCCGATTTATTCAGGTAATCTTCAACATCCTGCTTCCCATTTTTAGGCTTATCGGGGCTCAATTGCTTAACGATTAAGTCAGCCAAACCAACGCCGGGAGAACCCGACAAATGCACAGCCAACTGCTGATCATACATATCGTTATAAAATTTACTTTGATCGTTATCCATCGCGCCATCTGCCAGCTTGGCGGCACGCATACTTTTAAGCACGTTATTGAGAAAAATTGATTCAAATTGCTTGGCAACTTCTTTCAACGCTTCCGGCGACTCTTTTCTGGCTTGGCCTTTTAGTTTGGACAAACCGTTAAAGTCGGTATAAACATCGGCATTTTGAGTACCCGTTAACATAACAACCTCCGCGAATCCACCCTACAAATTTAAATAACAATTAATTCGGCATGTAAGGAGCCGGCTGATTTCAGCGCTTCAAGAATAGCCACCAAATCGCTGGGTGCGGCACCTACGTTGTTGACCGCCTGAACAATTTCATCCAGGGAGACGCCGGGATTAAACACAAACATGTGGTTTTTTTCTTCTTCAACCTTTATGTTGGATTTCGGCGTAACCACCGTCTGACCGTTGGATAATGCGTTTGGCTGACTAACCTGGGGATTTTCGGTAATAGTGACTGTTAAACTGCCATGAGACACCGCCGCAGGCTGCACCCTGACCTTGCCGTTAACAACGACAGTTCCGGTGCGGGAGTTGACAATGACACGCGCAGGCGCATCATCCGGGGTCACCATCATGTTTTCTACCACGGAGGCAAAAGTCACTTTTTGATTGGGATCAACAGGCGCATTAACCCTGACCGAAGTCGCATCGATCGCCTTTGCCGTATTCGTTCCCAACACCCTGTTAATAGATTCCGCCATGCGATTGGCGGTAGTAAAATCCGGACTGTGCAGATTAAAAACCAACGCATCGCCTTCAGAAAAAGACGTGCTAACAGTGCGCTCGACAATGGCGCCGTTGGGAATACGACCCACGTTGGGATTATTGACGGTAACGCTTGAACCATCCTGACCTGAAGCACTCAGTCCGCTCACCACCAGACTACCTTGAGCAATGGCATAAACCTGTCCGTCAGCCCCTTTCAGCGGACTCATCAATAATGATCCGCCCCGCAAACTTTTGGCATCGCCAAGCGAAGAGACGGTGACATCAATCGCCTGCCCCGACTTGGCAAATGGCGGCAGCTCGGCTTGAACGGAAACCGCCGCAATGTTTTTTGATTTAGGATCAAGACCGGGAGGCAAGGTAATGCCAAGGCGCGTCAACATACTGCGTAAGCTTTGTCCGGTAAATGTCGTTTTATCGCCGGATTTATCCAAACCGACGACCAGGCCGTAGCCTACCAGCTGGTTACTGCGTACGCCTTCAATGGAGGCAATATCCTTGATACGCTCGGCACATACCGGCCCGCTGACGGCGATACCCAGTAGCAATAAAAAAATAACGTTCTTATGTATCGTGTTCATATCCTTATCCTTATTTTAAAATGGGAACCATGCGCTATTAAGAATTCTTGCCAACCAGCCCATTTTACTGGCATCGGCCATCGCCCCCTCGCCTACATACATAATGGTTACATCGGCCACCTTGTCTGAAGTGATAATATTCGATGAGGTTATATCGACCGGCCTGACGATGCCGGATAACCTGATGAATTCATCGCCCTGATTTAAGGTCACTCTTTTCTCGCCCCGTACATTGAGATTGCCGTTCGGTAACACATCGACAACCGTAACGGAGATATTGCCGCTTAAACTATTGCTTTGATCGGCAGCACCCGTCCCTTTAAATTCTTTTGATGATTGCAATGAGGTTTGAAGACTCTGCCCCGTCAAGGCAGATGCCGCAATACCAAACATCGAAGGAACCTCAGCGGTCATCTTGTTTTCTTTTTTCGTATTAAGATCGTCAGCCTTTTTCGCCTGGGTTTTCTCCAACAGCGTAATGGTCAGGATATCCCCAACCCTTTTTGCCGTTTGATCTTCAAACAGACGGGTATCGTAGCCGGACTGATAGATGGATCCGCTGTTTTGTACCGGCGGTCTTAAATCGGCCGGTGCAACCGGAGCAAATGCGGGATCCCTTTGCGGTATAGGCGTACAAGCCTGTAACAGCGACAGCTCGACTACAAGGATACAGGTAATTGAACGGCTGATAGTCTTCACCGTAAAACCAAGTTTTTGAGTCATCATGCCATCGCTCCTAACTTATAATTGCTGCGTCACAAAGGACAGCATCTGATCGGTGGTTGAAATCGCCTTGGAATTCATCTCGTAAGCCCGCTGCGTTTCAATCATATTGACCAACTCCTCGACGACATTGACATTGGAGGTTTCCAATGAACCTTGAGTCAAAGTCCCGTATTCTGCTTGTCCCGGCGTTCCCACTATTGGCGCGCCACTGGCGGCGGATTCCCGATAGAGGTTTTCGCCAACCGCTTCCAAGCCGGTAGGATTGATGAAATTGGCGGTCTGGATTTGCCCCAACACAGTCGGCGCAGCAACCCCCGGTTGCAACGCCGATACCGTGCCGTCAGTACCGATAGTGACGCTCAGCGCATCTTGAGGCACGGTGATAGCCGGATTCAACGTTAATCCGCCCGAGGTGACCAACTGGCCTGTTGCGTCTAACTTTAAGGAACCGTCACGGGTATAATTGGTATCGCCATTCGGCATTAAAATTTGCAGAAAACCCCGGCCATTTATTGCCACGTCCAAGGCATTCTCGGTCGGCTGAACATTGCCCTGTGTATGCAACTTTTCGGTGGCAACCGTTCTTACCCCGGTTCCTAACTGCAAGCCCGTCGGTAATTGGGTATTTTGCGTGGATTGTGCGCCGACCTGACGAATATTCTGATACATAAGGTCTTCAAAAACAGCCCGGCCTCTTTTAAACCCCGTGGTATTGACGTTGGCCAAGTTATTGGAAATAACCGCCATTCTTGTTTGCTGGGCATCCAGACCGGATTTAGCTACCCATAATGCGCGTTCTGTCATGATAAACTCCTTAGTGCCAATTTATTGTCTTACTTAAACTCGCAGCATGATCCATGCCATATCTACCTGAGCCCTCAAATTCCAATTCGATTACCCAAAAAAAAAGCCGAGCTAGGCTCGGCTTTCTTGAAAATAAATCCTGCTGCGTACTTCCTATTACATTTGCATCAGCTTGGCGCCCACTGCTGCGTTTTCATCGACGCTTTTCATCACCTTGGTTTGCAGCTCGAAATTTCTTGCCAGCTCAATCATGTCCACCATGGCGGAAATCGCATTCACATTACTCCCCTCCAAAACGCCTTGCGCCAGCTTGACGTCAGCATTGGCGACCACCGGTTTGCCATCTTTTGCATGCAGCAACCCATCATTGGATTTTTCCAGATTACCAGCTTCCAGTTTCACCATTTTAATCCGGCCAATCTCGACCTGAGTTGTCGCATTACCGGAACCCAGCGGAATAATGCTGATAGTACCGTCACTGCCTATGCTCAGTTTTTCTGAAGGGGGGATATTGATCGGCCCATCCTGTCCCAACACTTTCAAACCCGCCCCGGTCTGCAAGAAACCTTCCGGGGTCACGCGCAAATCACCGGCACGCGTATAAGCCTCCTTACCGTCGCCCCCCTGAACGGCGAGATACCCCTCGCCGTTAATAGCCACATCCAGATCGCCGCCTGTCGTCTGCATGGCGCCGGTGGAAAGATCGACCCCAGGTTTTTCGTTCATCGCATAAACCCGGGTAGGAAAACCGGCACCGGACACCGGTCGGCTGCGAAATTGCTCCAAGTCTGATTTAAAACCGCTAGTCTGGGTGTTCGCCAAATTATTGGCATTTGCCGTTTGAGCCAACAGCGTCTGCTTGGCCCCGCTCATTGCGATATATAAACTACGATCCATAACAGCTCCCCTTTACCTTAAAACCAGCATCTTAAATCAAAATACAAGCAAACATCGTTCCAATTATCTCAAAACAGTAAACTACGCACGCAGGATAGTTTCCACCAAGGTTTTTTCGGTGGTGATGGTTTGGGAATTAGCCTGATAAGCTTGCTGCGCAATAATCAATTTAACCAACTGCGCGGATAAATCCACCGTAGAGCTTTCCAGGGCTGATGATTGAATAGTCCCAAAATTATTATCGCCGGCCGCACCGTAAATAGGCGCTCCAGAGCTTGAAGTCTTGGCCCAAGCCGTATCCCCTAATTTAGCCAAAGATTGATTGCTTTGAAACCGCGCCAACGCCACCTGCCCTAACGTCTTGGAACCGCCATTACTGTACCTTGCAAACACCACCCCGGCGTCGTCAACATCAATGCCGGTTAAATTACCGGCGGGCAAACCATCTTGACTTGAGTTATTAACACTAAAAGTTGCGGTGGTCTGAGCTGTCTTTGCAAAATCTATATCAAACGCCATCGGATCAACGCTTATATTAGGATTAATAAGCGATAAATCGATTGATCCAAAATCCACCTTGGTCGCTTGCGTAGCGCCCGCAGCGGCAGCGGCAACAGCCGTGTTATAAGCAACAACCGCAGCTTTCGCAGTAACAGCATCAGCCGCCGCAGTAACGGCAAGGGCCGCCGCCGTAGTACCCGTAGCGCCGTCAACAACAAGTCCGGCAGAAGTAGCATAAGCTGCGGCAGATGCTGCGGCAGTAGCGGCTGCAGTTTTAGCGGTCGTGGCAAGAGCGGCAGCAGCGGGAACAGTGTTAACAGCCGCCGCATCCGCAGCTAAAGTAGCGGCGGATGCTGATGCCGTCTGGGCCTTGGTAAGGGCGGTTGCAGCAAGAGCGGCGGTATATGAGCCACCGGCGGTCGCCGCAGCCGCGGTAGACGCGGCTGCAGTATCGGTCACCGCTGTAGTCCCCGCCGTTACGGTCGCCGCAGAAATAACGGCCGCTGCTCGTGTGCCCACCTCAGAAAGCTTGCCTGACGAGGTGAAAGACATCGGTATGGGCAATCCGGGCGTATTGACTGTTGCAGACACCGTCGATGCTGCCGCCGCAGCGGGCGGCACAGCCTGCCCCCCCGTTGTAATGCCATAATCATCGAGAAATAAATAAGCATCCCAGACATTAGCCACCGGTGTTTTTACATAATAGGTTGATGCGATATGCGCATTGCCTTGACTGTCATAGGTAGTGATTGATGTCGTATTGTTATAGGATAAAGCGTTGGTAGGATCAAACACTGTAGTTGTCGGTGCGGTGGCTCCCCCATTGATAGTCAATGCCAGATTGATATTTTCAGTAGAGTTGGGCAAACCTTGGGAGGTATCGATCGTCAACGGCCGAAAAACACCGACACTAAAACCCTCCGCGACGGTCGTGCCGTTAGCGGCAAAAGCCAGTAAATACTTTCCCTGACTGTTAACGACATTACCCGAGCTGTCTAACTTGAAAGCGCCATTACGGGTATATGAGGTGGGTACCGAAGGATCTACCGGCGCTGTCGGATTAGCCGGATCGGGAAGATTCACGGTATCAGCCAAGACAAAAAAAACCATTGCCGCTGAGCGCAAGATCGAGACTGTTTGAGGTAGGATCGATAGTGCCATCCTTGAATTGCTGCGCCACTTCCGTGACTTTCACACCCGAACCTGGCTGAGTCTTGCTGACGCCGCCGATACTACTGGCATAGACATCCGCAAATTCCGCCCGCGATTCTTTAAATCCGACGGTTTGCGAATTGGCAATATTATTACCGGTCACTTGTAAATTTGTTGACGCCGCTTGCAAGCCGCTTAATGCTGTTGCAAAACTCATAGTACACCCCCAAGAATTTGTTTAATCTTACTAAAATCGACACTGTCTAATCCGGTCAAATTAACTTTTACCCCGTTGGCGCCAGTGCCCATACTGACGCTATCAACTTTCGAATTAATGTCCGTTTCCAATACGGTATTTTCTCCATCGACATAGGCCGTCGCTTCAATTTTATATACGCCCGGACTGGCCATGGTGCCGTTCGAATTCATACCGTCCCAGGAAAAGGCTACTTTCCCCGCGCCGTGCTCGCCCAGATCTAAACTTTGGACAACTTCACCCGTAGTCGCATCGGTTACTGCAACCTTAACGCTGGGTGCGCTGGCGGTTAAATTAATATTCCCCGTTATATCGCCCCCGGCCTCCAACACCCCTTTCGTTCCCGGTGCAGATACGTACCGCCCGACCAGGCTGGTTGCCTGCAATGCCTGACTGGAGTTGATTGAACCGGCAAAATCGCCAAATGACTTTTGCAAGTCCTGAATTCCCGATACCGTCCCGAACTGCGCTATTTGCGTTATAAACTGGCCGTTTTCCATGGGTTTTGTCGGATCTTGATGGGTCATTTGTGTGGTCATTAACTTTAAAAAATCATCCTGCCCTAATGACGTTTTTTTGGTTGTTGCCGCCGAGTCTTTTTTGGTTGTAGCGGTTAAATAGCTGTAATCATTTGTTGCGCCTTGAATAGCCATCTTTATCTCCTTACTGTCCCATTTTTAAAGTCTGAAGCATCATCTGCTTTGCCGTATTCAATACGTCTACATTATTTTGATAAGAACGTGATGCAGACATCATATTGGCCATTTCTTCAACCGTATTGACGTTCGATTTAAAGATGTAGCCGTCACTATTGGCCATAGGATGATTCGGCGCATATTCCATAACAGGAGCGTCTTGACCTTCAACCACGCCCAGCACATTGACCTTACTGGTCGCATTCTGCTTATTTATGACCTTATCCAATTCAGCAGCGAACACCGGCTGCCTGGATTTGTAAACATCGGCGGCGCTGCTGCTGACGCTGTTCGCATTGGAGATATTACTCGCGACCAGATTAAGTCTTAACGACTGGGCATTCATGCCGCTGCCGGCAATATCGAATATACTTGAAAAAGCCATGACTATTGTCCTCTCACCGCGGTCATCAGACCGGAAAACTCATTACTAATGAACTGTAAACTGGCCTGATACTGCACCGCGTTTTCAGCGTATTTAGCTTGTTCGACATGAGCTTCGACGGTGTTGCCATCCAATGAAACCTGATAGGGATTCCGATACATGACGTTAGCGCCAACGACTTGCTGCTGCGGCGCAATATGTCCCGCATGAGTGCGTTCCATAGCCACGCCTGAAGTCATGCTCTGCTTAAGAACCGACTTAAAGTCCACGTCTCGCGCTTTAAAGTTCGGTGTATCTGCGTTTGCTAAATTAGCCGCCAGTATCTCGCCCCGTTTTTCTCGAAAGGCCAGAGCTTTAGGCTCGATGCCAAGTGCTGTGTCAAAATTAATAGCCATGATAGTTGCCTCCTGATTACTTGTACAAAAACAAAAGCACGGCATATGCCATAGACTTATAAATCCATTTAAATCAATTAGATATTTATTTTATGATTTTTTACCTCTACTCTACCGTTGATTATGCTTAGAATGTTCCTAATAATTCGGCAAAAATCAGCCGCCAATAAATAGATCCGCAGGCAAACAAAGATCACATGTCAATAAATTGACACGCATCAATCATGCCTAGTTACTTGCACGCGTCATAAAGCAGACCTTAACGATGATAAAAAACACCCCACTCATTTTGGCATTGGCCTTTGTTTTTTTCACCACGGCTCATGCGGAACAAAATTCGCAATCGCACGAATCTATCGCTGAGGCCGTTAAAAATTATGTTGAGCAGAATATAAACCTGTCGGGCGAATACGAAATGAGCCTAACTCCATTGGACAGCCGCTTAAAGCTACCTCAATGCGCCGAACCGCTGGAGGTCTTCACAACAACCGATATAATTAAGGCCGGCAGAACGACGATAGGTGTGCGCTGTAATGCGGAAAAGAAATGGTCAATTTTTACTTCAGTCATCATCAAGACTTATCAAATGGTCGTCGTCTTATCTCAACCGATACGCCGCGGTGAAATCATTACCCGGCAACATCTTGCTATTGAGAAAAGAGAGGTGTCTAAACTCAGGGAAGATTTTGTCATTCAAATGGAACAAGTTGAAAATAAACAGGTCACGCGTCAGCTGGATGCCGGAACCATTCTTAGCCTGAGAAATATTGCCGAGCCCAAACTTATCAAAAGAGGAGATAAAGTTGTTATCAGTACGACAAAATCGGACTTTTCTATCAAAATGAACGGGGTGGCCATGATGGATGGCACTAAAGGACAGCTTATCAGTGTTAAAAACCAGAACTCGGGACGCATCATTAACGCTACCGTTATCGAACCTGGATTGGTCTCCGTTAATTATTAAACTCACCCACACACCCGTTAAATAAACAGTTAAAGCTTTTCGTCGTACTGCCGATAAATATTTCAAATGAAAAAGATATTGAGGAATTTGACATGGCTATCGAAATAACCGGCAGAACAAATAGTCCAACGCCCATCAAAACAAGCCCAAAAGCTGAAGTCGATGGTGGAAGTAAAGTTGTTGCTAAAAATACAGCAGAAGCCGACAGCGTTGCCCTTACAAGCACAGCGCAGGAAATAAAAAAGACCTTTGGCTCATCCTCTGCGTCGCCCGTAGATATTGACCGGGTTAACTCCGTTAAAAAAGCGCTTGCTGACGGAAGTTATCAGATAAATACTGAAAATGTTGCGCAGAAAATGATCCAATTTGAACAGTTAATGCCCCAAAAAAATAGTCCGTAGCTATGATAATAAAAACATTTCCGATTACAGAACAGTTGATCCTCAACGCACTAAAATTGGCGCAGCAGCTTCATCAGGAACTCTCCCAAGAAGCGGACGCCTTAAAAAAAACGCAGCAAACTGAACTGATCAACAATATCGCCGCCAATAAAAAGCAGCTGGTTGTACAGCTGGAGCAGTTCAACACGCAAATCACTCAAGTATTGGCAACTGAAAAACTGCCTAACGATCAGGACAGTATCAGGGAATATTTTAAACGGGCTGAAACAGCCGGCCTGTTAACCGACGAATCGATAGGCAACTGGGCGCAGCTCATGCTCGTCTGCGCAGAATGCAGAAACCTGAATGAACAAAACGGCGCTGGCATCGATCTTTTGTCTCGCCACACCAAACGCTCGCTGGATATTTTAAAAGGCAAGCCGGCGTTTGCAAACACATACGGCGCTGACGGTTCAACCCAAAGCGACCGACATAGCCATACCCTGATTTCGGTATAGTTATGTTCCACACTCGTTAACATTCATAGCATTCTTTTCATCCCCACGGTTATCCGTTATTAGCAATAAAGCTCATACTTTTGATAGCCCTGATTTTGCATGGAACAGCCGCTCTTGCGTTCAGCTACGCGCATTAATTCAAATAAATCTTTCCATCCTCATATCAGATAGCAAAAATACTTTCTTTCGATTGACTGCACTCCGAAGAGAACAAATGAATTAAATACCTATCTGTGGTACAATTTTTTTTGTTTCTGCCCCGATAGCTCAGCTGGATAGAGCGGTCCCCTCCTAAGGGACAGGCCGGTGGTTCAAATCCGCCTCGGGGCACCATTTATATCAACAACTTACAACACTCTTGCTCCCCGCCTACCCGCGACAAGAGTCCACACCTGTCAAAACGCCATATTACTGCAATCAACTACCCCCGTTCCTTGCCGCGTTTTTTATTTAACTTTCTACACCCTTTTCACAATGCTGTAAGACGCTTGTCAACAGCAACCTTTTATTGAGACTCTAACTAATATGCCATTTACCACCCTCGGTTTATCTGACCCACTCCTGCGCGCCATTGCTGATGCCGGCTATACCACGCCGTCCCCCATCCAGTCACAAGCTATTCCAGCCGTTTTAGGCGGCCATGATGTTCTGGCTGCCGCGCAGACCGGAACAGGTAAAACGGCAGGATTTACCCTACCCATCCTGCACCGCTTATCACAAAAGGCTTACGGCAATAACCGGCCGGTCAGGGTATTAATCCTAACCCCAACCAGGGAACTTGCAGCGCAAATAGGCGAATCGGTAAACAAGTATGGGGCGCACCTGCATCCGCGTTTAAAATCCGAAGTTGTCTTTGGCGGAGTAAAAATCAACCCGCAAATGATGAGATTAAGAGGCGGCGTAGATATATTGGTCGCCACACCAGGCCGTCTTTTAGACCTAGTCAATCAGAATGCGGTAAAACTCGATCAAGTAGAAACACTGATACTTGACGAAGCGGACCGCATGCTGGATATGGGATTTATACGGGATATTCGAAAAATTATCGCCTTTCTCCCGAAGAAGCGTCAGAACCTGTTATTTTCGGCGACCTTTTCAGAAGATATCCGCAAACTCACAACCGGACTTCTGGTTAATCCTATAAAAATAGAAGTCGCTCCACGCAATACCGCTGCAGAATTGGTTGAACAAGTTGCTTATCTGGTGAATAAAGCGAATAAAACAGAACTACTCTGCCACCTGATAAAAGAACACGATTGGCAGCAGGTTCTGGTGTTCACGACCACCAAACACGGCGCGAATCGGCTCACCGAAAAACTCAACAAGGTTGACATCAAGGCCGCCGCGATCCACGGCAACAAAAGCCAGGGCGCCAGAACCAGTGCATTGTCAGGCTTTAAAGCCGGTGAAATCAGAGTACTGGTAGCGACCGATGTGGCGGCGCGCGGCATTGATATCAACCTGTTGCCGCATGTGGTCAATTTTGAACTACCCCGCGCACCTGAAGATTATGTTCATAGAATAGGCCGCACCGGACGTGCAGGCGAGGAAGGCCAAGCCATATCGCTGGTCTCCCATGATGAATACAGTTTTTTGCGTTTGGTTGAAAAGTTGATCGGCAAGGAGATTAAACGAGAACAAATTACCGGCTTTGAAGCCTCCGCAGTTGCTCCGCCAATGCCACCGGAGCCGCCACGAGGCCCGCGCCCCGCCAGAAACTCAAATCAGGCCCGCAAGCCCAGCGCCAACCAGCCAAGAAACAAGCCTAGAGCAAAAAGCGTTTAGGTTTTCATCGGATTACGTTGCGCTAAACCTCATTCGCATCAGATTGATTAATTCACCACGAAGACACGAAGTTCACGAAGAAAAACCAAGGTAATAACTTCGCGCTCTTCGTGTCTTCGTGGTGATATGCTCTTAAATTAATGCTTCTGAGGTTACCCGTCCCCTCATCCCCATTGGGATTTACGGACATTAAAATTGCGACCTTTTATTTTGCCGTTTCTCAAGCAAGCCAGGGCTTTATCAACACTGTCACGCTTGATAGCCACGTAAGCATGGGCATCAAAAATATCAATTTTGCCTACTTCACTGCCTGCGATTCCGGCGTCACCGGTTAAAGCGCCCAGTATATCCCCAGGACGCACCTTATTTTTGCGCCCGCCATCTATCCACAAGGTCACCATCGGCGGCTCGAAGCGCTGCTCGTGGCTCATTTGAAAAGGCGCCACTTCGTCCCATTTGGCGGGAGTATTTTGATACTCCTCAATAGCTTTAACCCGGTTTAATTCCTGCTCCGTGCATAAACTTAACGCTAGGCCTTTTTTACCGGCGCGACCGGTACGCCCGATTCTGTGTACGTAGATTTCGGGGTCCCACGGTAAGTCATAATTAATCACCGCCTGCATATCCTTGATATCCAGACCCCGCGCAGCGACGTCGGTGGCAACCAGAACGGAGCAGCTCTTGTTGGAAAATCGCACCAATACCTGGTCCCGATCCTTTTGCTCCAAATCGCCATGCAGCGCCTGGACGGTAAAACCGCTGTTTTCAAGCGAACTCGCCACATCCTGACAATCTCTTTTGGTATTGCAAAACACCACGGTCGATTCAGGCCGATAGTACGATAAAAGATAACCCAGTGCGTTCGTCCTTTTCGACTTTTCCACCTGATAAAAACGCTGTTCAATATCGCTGTCGTGATGACTGGTTTCAATACTGACGGAAACCGGCTTAAACTGGAACTTCTGACTTATTTCCCGAATAGGATCGGTATAAGTTGCCGAAAAAAGCAGCGTTTGCCGATGCGTCGGGGCATATGAAATCACGTCAGTAATGGCCTCTTCAAAGCCCATGTCCAGCATCCGGTCGGCCTCATCCAACACCAGCACCTTGAGGTTGCTCAAACGTAAACTGCGTTTACCCAGATGTTCCTGCAACCGTCCCGGCGTACCGACCACCACATGAACGCCATGCTCCAGCGAAGCCCGCTGCGGCCCAAAAGGCACGCCGCCGCATAAGGTCAACACCTTGATATTTTGCGTAAATCGGGCCAAGCGCCGAATCTCCTTGCAGACCTGATCGGCAAGCTCCCGAGTTGGGCAAACAACCATCGCCTGGACTCTAAAACTGTTCAGGTCCAACTTGGATAACAGGCCGATACCAAACGCGGCGGTTTTACCGCTGCCGGTTTTAGCCTGCGCAATCACATCCCTGCCCTCAAGAATATGCGGCAGACTTTCCGCTTGAATGGGCGTTAAGTGGGTGTAACCCAGGGATTCGATGTTTTCAAGCAAGGCGGGTTTTAAAGCTAGGGATGAAAATTTGGCAGTACTCACTAAGGACTCTTTATATTGACGTGAATGGCGGCGAAGTGCCGTAATTCGAGTGGTAATGATACCAGATACCGGAGGGTTAAGCCGGACAAGGTTGATTTTTCAGTACAAATTCAATCTGCGGACACAATGATCGACGCTCTCACACCGAAGCTCTCATCTTTATAAATAACGTCAAGATTCGTCATATCGACATGGATGGTAGCTTGGCGGCTACAGATACTCGAGTAACGCAAAGTTTCACATCCCTGCGCCCTGGATCCCCGGCAATCCCTGCCGGAATGACGCACGTTTAACTATTTATGCATACAGATGAGGCCGAAGCATGGGAACAAAACGCAACAATTATTTTAATGATAGCAAGCTAGCTCGACACATCAACAAACCCGTGCAAGCCGCGTTTGGACTTAACAGCCAACCAGTCCTTCAATTGTTTTAATTCTTCGGTTTCTTCCAAACCATCCAGGCTTTGTTTATTTTTTAACAGGCGAAATGCCGCCGACAACACTTTGTAGCGCTCGCCGGTAATGCCTGCGCGTCTTAAACCTACGGTGTTTAATTTGTAATGCCGGGCGGGGCGTCCGCCAATCAGCATAAAGGGAATGACATCCATATTAAGACCGGTTGTGCCCTGCACTATCGCGTACGAACCAATTCGGCAAAACTGGTGCGCAACCACTGCACCGCCGATGAAAACATTATTGCCGACTTCAACATGACCGCCAATCGCGACATTATTGGCAAATATGGTGTTATTCCCAACCGTGCAATCATGCGCGACATGGCTGTTATTCATAAAGAAACAACCTGAGCCGATGCGCGTTTCGCCATTTTCCTTAGAGGCTCGATGTGCCGTAAAGCCCTCTCTAAAGACATTGTTATCGCCGCAAATCAGCCAGGAAATTGTTTCAGCTTTAAAGCCGGTGTCTTGCGGCAATCCTCCCAATACGGCGTGGGGATGTAAAATATTGCCTTCCCCCATTTTCACATGGCTATGCACCACGGCATGAGCGCCCACCTGACAGTTAGCACCCAATTGGGCACCTGTTTCAATAACGGCAAAAGGCCCTACCGTAACATTGTCTCCCAGCGATACATCCTCTGCTATATAGGCGGTCGGGTGAATATTTTGAGCCATCTTTTATCCTCTTGGATGATATTTTGAGTGTAATTCTTTGAGTCTTTCGCGGGCAATATGAGTGTAAATTTGCGTGGTCGATAAATCCGAATGCCCGAGCAATAGCTGCACGACCCGCAAATCCGCGCCATGGTTTAACAAATGTGTGGCGAACGCGTGCCTTAAGGTATGCGGCGACAACTCCTTGTTAATTTGAGCTTTTTTCGCGTGACGCTTGATAATATGCCAAAAAGCCTGCCTTGTCATACTGTCCGCCCGGTTGGTGACAAACAGGTAATCGCATTGCCGCTCGCCAAGAATAGCCTTTCTGGCCTGGACCATATATTCTTCCAGCCAGCCCATGGCTACTTCGCCAACCGGCACCAAGCGTTCTTTGTTGCCTTTGCCGATAATCCTGACCACGCCTTGCCTAAAGCTGATCTGTTCAAATTTTAAATTGACCAGTTCCGATACCCTAAGCCCCGTGGCATAGAGCATTTCCAGCATGGTTCTATCCCTGAAGCCGAGAGCATTGGTGATTTCAGGCGCGCCCAGCAACAACTCGACATCTAATTCAGATAACGATTTGGGCAACGGCTGGCCGATATGGGGCGACTCTATCAAGGCGGTCGGATCGACTTTGATGCTGTTTTCCCGGATGTAATAACCGTAGAAGCGGCGCAAACTGGACAAAATACGCGCAGTAGACCGGTTGCCTATGCCTTCTTTATGGCGCCCCTCAAGAAAATCTGATAGTTGCCTCCCGTCCACTTCCAGCATCGGCTTATCCTTCAGCCATTTGGCAAAAATCCTCAAATCGCTGCCGTAAGCCGAAAGTGTATTTTCGCTCAAGCCCTGCTCTACCCAAACTGCATCGAGAAATTGGTCGATTAAAACGGTTGCATTCATTTCTTATGGCTGGCTTCAAATTCCAGTAATTTGTATTTTATTGCCATTAAATCACCTTCGGTTTGCCCGCAATAACCGCCCATGCCGGAAACGGAAACCACCCTGTGGCAGGGAATAAATAAAGCATAAGGATTATCCCTGCACGCGTTGCCGACTGCTCGCGCTGATGAACCTATTTTCTTGGCCAATGCAGAATAAGTCATGGTTTCGCCAAAGGGTATCTGGCAAAGCGCCGCCCAGACCTGGTTTCTGTAAATACTGCCCTGTTTTAGCAGCTTGATGCTAATAAGTTTATCGGGATTCTGCCAATAGAGGTTTAGTTCGTGTTCTGCAGGCGAGCTCAAGCTAGCACCCGGCTCCCAGTCTGTTTTAATAACCACGCCTTGTTGGCTAGTTAAAACAAACTGTCCAGCGGGGGTCTGAAGCCTTACAACATCCTCTGCTCCCGAGCAGTTTTCCACCCACTCTATTATAAATGGCATTAAACAAGTCCTAACTGATGTTAATTATTGGGCAAAAAAACAAGCAATAAAGAAATTTACAATTCTAAGTGTAAAAATGCAACTAGACTAACTCTACTTTGTCAGATTTCATGATTACACATCCAGATCGTCATTCCGGCAGGGATTGCCGGAATCTAGGCTCCATGGATAGATTCCGGCTTACCATCCATGGCACTGGATACCCGCTCCCGGCGGAAATGACGAGCTCACGCATAACCTGACAAAATAAAACTAAATCATTAGCCATAAAAAAAGGCAGCTTAAGCTGCCTTTTTTATTTCACGTAAACCAGCTTGATTAAAGTTTTTCTTTAATACGAGCTGCTTTACCAGTCAGGTCACGCAAGTAATACAACTTGGCACGACGTACATCGCCGCGACGCTTAACGTTGATCTCGCTAATGATAGGGCTGTGAGTCTGAAAAACACGCTCAACACCGGTACCGTGAGAAATTTTTCTTACTGTGAAAGCTGAGTTTAATCCGCGATTACGTTTTGCAATTACGATACCTTCAAAAGCCTGAATTCTTTCACGCTCGCCTTCTTTTACCTTAACTTGTACAACAACTGTGTCACCTGGACCAAAGTCAGGAATCTGTCTCAGTTGTTCCGCTTCCAATTCATCAATAATATTGCTCATTACC
>Ga0160182_103324_pt1 | contig 30407 bp, 24 predicted proteins | sample met14sa_FD_108561 | JGI IMG/M metagenome (GOLD analysis project Ga0160182, IMG submission 108561) | Synthetic bacterial communities of pure cultures from sediment of Lake Washington, USA, under high oxygen condition - MT... | ecosystem: Engineered > Modeled > Simulated communities (microbial... >... | reverse complement strand
CTACACGACAGGCTCTGGTAAACCACCAGTCCTCAGGGTGGGACGGCCTCCCAATGAACAATCACAGCTTAATCGGTTTTTCTGGGCTATCGGTTGTTAAAATTCATCATACAAGGGTGGGCAACGCTTTTCTGCCCACCATTATCACGCGATTGTTTTAATTCCACGTGGGCACAAAAACCGTACCCACCCTGCTTTTCATTACCTCACCCAAATCCCGACCATCAAGCGCATCACGGCGCAATCATCCCATTATGCAAATAACTTTCCTCGTAATTAAACACGATGTTCGCGTCCGGCAAGACCAGCGATTCGTCCTTGCCTTTGTAGTCCAAACGAAACAATAAATCCTTGATGATATTGATCCGTGCGGCTTGTTTATCGTCGGATCTAACGACAGTCCAGGGCGCGGATAAATGGTGGGTTCTGGCAAACATGATATTGCGGGCTTCGCTGTATTGCTGCCAGTGTTTTTGGGCTTCCTTGTCGATGGGGCTGATTTTCCATTGTTTCAGCGGATCTTTTTGGCGTTGTTTTAAGCGTTCTTTTTGTTCGGCTTTGCTGATGTCCAGATAGTATTTCAGCAGTTTGATGCCGGAGCGCACCAGCAACTGTTCGTAATGCGAGACGATCTCGATGAACTCGTGGTATTCGTCATCGTTGCAAAATCCCATCACCCGCTCCACGCCGGCCCGGTTGTACCAACTGCGATTGAATAACACCATTTCCTGGGCGGCCGGCAAATGGTGGGTGTAGCGTTGAAAATACCAGGTGCTGAGATCGCGGTCGGACGGTTTACCCAGTGCCACCACCCGGATTTCCCGAGGACTAAGATGTTGAATGATGCGCTTGATGGTGCCGTCTTTACCGCCGGCATCGCGGCCTTCCAGGATGATCAGAATTTTGTCGCCATGCTTGATGATATGGTTCTGCAACTTGACCAGTTCCACCTGCAATTGCTGCAAGGTATCTTTGTAGACCTGTTTGTCGGACTTTGGTGGGTGCTTTTTACTCATATTTACCTGCCTGTCTAAAAGGGTTTCCACCGTTCCGGCTTATTCAACCGCGTTGTCGCTCACTGCCCATTCTCACCCGCAAAATCAGATTTTTCTTTTGCTTCCTGAGTTCCAAAATGTCTTCGACGTTTTTTTCGTTGAGAATCTGATTCTTTAAATACAACACGTCGTTACAAATAATCTCGGCGGCTTCCATGCCTGCTTGCAACTGGGTCCAGGAAATTTCGATAATCGGCCGTTCGTCGACAGTTTCCGATTCGGCGAGCAGCGCCAGAAAGGTATCAACCACCCGTGGGTCGTAGTCCTTGGCTTTTTTGCTCAGCAGCCGCTCTTTCACTTGCTCGGTTGTCATCGCGGTGCCGGTGATCGAGCCGTCCAGATAATTGATATAGTCACGCACCAGAGTCAATATCCTGGTACCCAAGGGTATCTCCGCGCCCGCCCAACCCAAAGGTTGGCCGGAACCGTCGAAATGCTCGTATTGGGCGGCGATGAGCTCGGCGGCGTTATGCAAGGGTTCCAGGCCTTTTAATAGCGTTTGCCCTTCCAAAGCGTGATTTAAGTAGCGCTTGCGTTGCTGGCTGTTCATGCTTAACAAAGCCTGGGTCAGCAAACTGTCCGGCAAACTCATTTTGCCGATTTGCAGCAACAGGCCGGCATAAACCAAATCCTTCAGCTCCGCGGCGTCCATGCCCAGCCGCCGCCCGACTTCCCTGGCATTTTCCGCCACATATTTGGCATGTCCGCTTTTGATACCCGGCCGCATTTCAATGGTTTTGGCGAACACCTTAACCGAATCGGCATACTGTTTTTTCAAGGCATCGTGGGCTTGATCGATCATCTGCAAGGACTTTCTCAACTGCTCGGTGCGTTTTTCGACCTTGTCTTCCAAACCGGCGTTCAGCTCTTTCAGCTCCTGATTTTGCCGGTTGATAATATCGAACAGCTGCCGACGTTCGTCGCGCAGGCGCTTTTGTTCCAGCGCGTTGTTCACCAGAATTTTCAGTTCGTTGTCTTCCCAAGGCTTGCTGCAATAACTGTAGATCTTGCCTTTGTTGACGGCGGCGATGGTCGATTCAATGTCGGCATAGCCGGTCAGTAAAATTCTCACGATATTCGGCCAACGTTCAGCCGCCCGGGTGAGAAACTCGGCCCCATCCATCTGCGGCATACGCATGTCGGAGATAATCAGATCGATAGGCTGTTGCGCCAAAATCTCCAGGCCGTCGGCGCCGCTCTCCGCCATATAGACTTGATATTCCGCACCGCGAAACAGGCGTCGCAGGGCCTTTAAGACATTGGGTTCGTCATCGACGAATAATAAATTGGCAACGGTTTTGGGGTCTGGGGATAGCTCGGTCATGGCGCGGCTGCGATAATCGTTAACTGACAGGGGTACGAGTCGGCAAATAAATCCGGAACCGAGTTCCTCGGCCTATTTCCGAATCTATCTCGATACGACCATGATGGTCCTGGATGATTTTGTAAGATAGCGACAAGCCCAGGCCGGTACCTTTACCGACCGGCTTGGTGGTAAAAAACGGATCGAATATCCGCATTCGGGTTGCCTCGCTCATACCTTGGCCGTTATCCTCCACGTCCACCCAAACCCAATCGGCATCCTGATAACCGGTACGCACCGTGATTTTGCCGAAATCTTCAATGGCTTGCGCGGCGTTGACCAATAGATTCATGAATACCTGATTCAACTGCGCGCCAACGCATTCGAAAGGTTTGATACCGCCGTATTCCTTCACCACTTCGGCCTTGTATTTCAGTTCGTTGTTGACGATATTCAAGGTGGCATCAATCCCGGCTTCCAAATCGAACATCTCCCGGCCCTGCTTATCGATCCGGGAAAAATCGCGTAAATCCTGGACGATTTTCTTCGCGCGAGTCGCACCTTCCAGAGACTCTTCCACCAGGTCGGCGGCGTCATCTTTCAGAAAATCCAGATCGACCGTATTTTTAAACTGTTTAAAAGCTTGCACGTCCGGGTGATTATCCGCCAGTTGCCCGGCCAGACGCTCAGCCAATTCGGCGGCCTTGATGAGTTCTTGTATGTATTGTTTCAGGCTGTTGAGGTTGGAATAAATATAACCGAGCGGATTATTGATCTCGTGCGCCACCCCGGCGGCCAATTGGCCGATCGAGGCCATTTTTTCCGATTGCACCAGATGGGCCTGAGTTTCCTGGAGTTTCTGATTGAGCAGGGTTTGCTGGTTTTTTTCCATCTGCAGCGTCTGATTCGCTTCTGTCAGCGCTTGGGTGCGCTCGCGAACCCGTTCTTCCAGTTGTTGGTTCAGTTTCAGCAAAGCGGTTTCCGCCTGCTTTTGGGTGCTGATGTCCATCCCGCAGCCCATCAAGCCGGCAAATTTACCGTTCTTGCGCATCCTGGGCACGGCGGTTTCCAGAATCCAGGTTTCCTTGGCATCCTCGGTACACAGCCGGTACTGAATCTTGAACTTGGTTAATTCCTGCGCGGCTTGCTGATAGGTCTGCACCACCTTGTCCCTATCGTCGGGGTGTATCGTGTTCAGCCATTGCCGGCGGTCGACGAAACCGCGTTCGATGCGAAAGGTTTTAAACCAGAAACGATTGCAGAAAATCGGCAGGTTTTTGGCGTTGGTGATCCAGATCAGGGCCGGGAGATGGTCGGCAAGTTCCTTGAAACGCTCTTCGCTTTCCCGCAAGGCCGAATACAAATTGCTGTGCAAAATATCGACATGTTCATCCTTATCGATACTGACTTGCTCGGCGTCGATGCCCTGATTAAGGCTGATCGCCATCAACTTGTCGGTTTTTAAAATATGGTGGCAAAGCCAATCCACCAAAAAATCCAACAGATCCTTGGAAATGACCGAAACATCGGATTGCGCCTCGACATGCACTTGCTGCATTTTATCGATAAATTCTTGATGTTGCTGGCAATGCTGGTCCTGCATCCGCGGATTGAAGCCTGCCTCCATCATCAGTTGCTCTTCGTGTTGGAAGTGCTCGACGGTATACTCGACCAACTGCTTGACGGTTTCCAGCACGGTTTGCAGGTCCGCGCCCAAAGCGTTTAGTTCATCCAGGCGATTAATCAGCGCGACCAGGTGCCGATGCTGATTATCCACACTCTCTATACCAACCAATAGTTGGTCGTTCCACGTTAAAATACTCATCCGCGATCCATTCTCAGGAGGGTCAAGTCTGATTACCGACCGTTGGCATTATGGCACAATGCATTTACGCTGTCGGTTATTTCAAGGCTCAGGTTTATTGCTATGGATATTCAAGATTTCGACGGTTTACAAGCCTTGCTGGATTCAACGTTTCCGAAAACCTGTCGCAGTTGCGGTTACGTGTATATCTCGGCCGAGCAGTTTTTCATCGAAACCCAAGACATGCCCCATGGCCGTTCATCGTTACGGTCGGCTATTGAGGACGATGGCTTAATTCTAGTGGAAGTATTCAGAAACTGCCGCTGCGGCTCTACGCTGATGGATGAATTCGGCTGTCGGCGCGACCAAAACGAGGATGGCCTGCAGCGTCGTCTGGCTTTTGAGACGATACTGCGGGCCATGCAAGCCCGAAACATTCCCGCAGACGTGGCCCGCATGGAGATTATCAAATTTTTACAAGGCCAGCCCAATACGCTGGTGGCGCTGCTGAATAGCGAACTGTTGCCCTAAACAGCAACCTGCTCAACCCTGCAGGGCTTCCAATTCGTCCCAACGCTGATAGGCCTGACTTAGATCGGCCTCGGCGGTTTGCAATTGCGCCAGTTTGGCCGCCACCGCATCGGGACTTTGTTTATAAAAACCGGCTTCGTTCATTTCCGCTGTCAGCTGGGTTTGCAATGTTTCCAGTTGTTCGATCAGCGCCGGCAGTTGCTCGAGTTCCCGCTGTTCTTTAAAGCTAAGTTTCTTGGCCGGCGCGGTTTTGGGCTTCTCTTTTTTCACCGCTTGTTCGGCAATCTTTACCGCTTCGGCTTTTTTGTTCTGCTCCATCAGGGCAAACCAATCGGCATACCCGCCGATGTATTCTTCCACCCTGCCCTCGCCTTCGAACACCAGTACGCTGGTGACGACATTATCCAAGAACTCCCGGTCATGACTGACCAGCAATAAAGTGCCTTGGTACTCGACCAGTTTTTCTTCCAGAATCTCCAGGGTTTCCAAATCCAAATCATTGGTGGGTTCGTCCATCACGATCAGATTGGCGGTCTTGGTAAACAGGCGCGCCAGCAGCAACCGATTTTTCTCGCCGCCGGACAGGCTTTTCACCGGCGAACGGGCGCGGGCCGGCGCGAATAAAAAGTCGGCCAGGTAAGACATGACGTGGCGTTTGCCGTCCGGCGTATCGACAAACTCGCCGCCGTCCAGCACGCTGTCAGCCACCGAGATTTCCGGATCAAGCTGTTCGCGCAATTGGTCGAAGTAAGCGATTTGCAGATTGGTGCCCAGCTCGATGCTACCGGTGGTCGGTTGTAATTGGCCGAGCAGCAACTTCAGCAAAGTGGATTTGCCGGCGCCGTTGTTGCCGATCAAACCGATCTTGTCGCCGCGTTCGATGCGCAGCGAAAAATCCTTGATGATGGGTTTGTCCTGATATTGAAAATTGACATCGATGGCTTCGACCACTTTCTTGCCGGAGGCTTCGCCTTTATTCAAACTAAGCTTGGCGGTGCCTTGAGTATTGCGCCGTTCGGAACGCTCAGCGCGCAATTTCTTCAACGCTCGGACTCGCCCTTCGTTACGTGTCCGTCTGGCTTTGACGCCCTGGCGAATCCAGACTTCTTCCTTGGCCAACTTCTTGTCGAACTCGGCGTTTTGATTGGCTTCGTCTTCCAAAGCAGCCGCCTTGCGAGTCAAATAGTCTTGATAATTACCGGCCCAGGAAGTCAATTGCCCGCGATCCAGATCGATAATCCGCGTCGCCAGTTTTTGTAAAAATGCCCGGTCATGGGTGACAAACATCACCGCACCCTGGAAGGCCAGGATTTGCTCTTCCAGCCAGGTGATACTTTCAAAATCCAAATGGTTGGTCGGCTCGTCCAGCAACAACACTTCCGGCTCGATGACCAAAGCGCGCGCTAGTGCGACTCGACGTTTCCAGCCGCCGGACAAACTGCCGACCAGCACGTCCGCCGGCAATTGCAGTTTGCTCAATACCGCTTCGACGCGGGTTTGAAACTCCCAGCCATTGTCGGCTTCCAGCTTATGTTGCACATCGCCCAGGGCTTGCAGGGATTGCTCGCTGCCATCCATATGGCTCAATAATTCATGGTAACGGGCGATCACCCGGCCCAATTCGCCAAGTCCACCAGCGACGGCTTCGTAGATTGTGTCGTTTTCGTCCAGATTGGGCGATTGCTCCAGCCAGGCTAAACGCAATTCCGGCTGTTTCCAGATTTCGCCATGATCGGCATGAATATCGCCGGCGATAATTTTCATTAAAGTGGATTTGCCTTCGCCGTTGCGGCCCAGCAGGCCGACCCGCTCGCCGGCGTCGAGTTGAAAGGCGGCGTTATCGAGCAGCGCGTGGGTGCCGAAGGCGATGGAAACATTGGTTAAACGGATTAAAGGCATTTGTTTTGTAGGTAACGTCTGAGTAAGTCCAGCGCGAATAAAGCCGCCTGGTTTTGTTTGGTTTTAAGGGCGCCATAGGCGCTTAGCTGGGTCGAGACCACGCCGCTGGGTGTGGCTAAGGCATTGTAAAGGACTATGGCTTTATCCTTATCCCGGTAATCTTCGGCGCTGCCGGCAAAAAGCTGAACTAAGGCAAAATCGGTTTGCTCGCGAGCTTTCAGCTGTTCCGCCCAAATTTTGGCGATAGGCAGTAAATCGCCGCCCCCCGCTTCGCCTGCGCCGGTGTTGCGTCCCCAATCCAGATTGATTTCTACGCGCCTTAGCCAGTCGCATCCCAAGCATTTGACAGCTAACCGGCCTTGGCTGGCGGTTTCCAGCAAGGCGAGCGAATAAGATTTCCGGCTCATGGCTTTGCTCACGACATCCAGCAGATCGCCCTGCGCTTCGTCCAGGCCATCAATGGCAAACACGTAATCGCCGATTCTGTCCGCCACGGTGGCCACGCAATCACGCTTTTCGTGCTCGGGGAAATTACTGGGAAACAATAGTTTGGTCTGCACTTCATCGGGCGCGGCACGAAACCCCAGTTGCACACCCGCTGGCAAATCAATATCCACCAAGCATTGCTGAATGGCCGATTCGCCTATGCCTAGGCTGCGCAAGCTGACCAAACACGCCGGCTGTAGCTCAAAACCCTGCAGTAATTGCGGCCGAACTAGCGAGGTAAACATATTCTTCATTTCCGACGGCACACCCGGCAGACACACGAACCAGCAGCGTTTGAATTGCAAGGCAAAGCCCGGCGCGGTGCCGTAAGCGTTGTCGATACGTATTGCCGACTGCGGCAGCATAGCTTGCTTGCGATTTGCCGCCGGCATCACGCGATTGCGGCGGGCGTAATATTGTTGAATGTCGGCAAAGGCCTGATCGTCGAATCGTAAAGGCTGACCGCTGGCGATACTGACTGCTTCGGCGGTTAAGTCGTCGATAGTCGGCCCCAAACCGCCGGTGCAAATACAGCAGTCGGCGCGCTCGGCAATTTCCGTGAACAAGGCCACCAAATCGTCCACGTCATCGCCCACTGCGGTGTGGCGTTTCAGCGTAAAGCCCAACTCAACCAATTGCTGGGAGAGCCAGGCGGCGTTGCTGTCCACGGTTTGCCCGCAGACAATTTCCTCGCCTTGCGAGAATATTTCGGCAATCTGTTTCATAACACCCGATACCAGAGCGGTAAGCTCACTAAACTCAAGGCCGTCGTCACCGTCACGGCCATCGCATATAAACCGCTGTCCAGCTTATAGCGGTCGCATAACACGATGCCCATCACCATACTCGGCATGGCTATATCCATCACGGCCGCCGCCCTGGGTTGACCAGTCAAATTGAGCAGGTTTGCCAGCCACAAGGCAATCAGCGGCATCAAGCCTAGTTTAACTAATGCAGTGGGGACGATGAACGGTACGTTGCGCAGGCGTATATCCCGCCAGCTAAGCGCCAAACCTAACGAAAAAATCATCAACGGAGCGACCGCTCCGGAACATTTTTGCAGTAAGCCGGCCACCCAAAACGGTATCGGCACCTGATTGAGGTTTAACACGACCGCGACAAACGCAGCCCAGAACGGCGGCGCATTGAAAAATGCCAACACCGATTTTGGCTTAGGTTCGCCGCTAGCGCCGTAATGGCGGGCCAGCATGATACCCAAGGTATAGACCAACGGCGCTTCGGCAAATAAATCGATCTGAATGACCAAAGACCGGGTCCAGTCGCCGAAAATCTGCTCCAATACCGGCAAGCCCAGATAGGTGACGTTTGGAAAAGCCGCCGCCAAAATCACCGCCCCGGTTTGCGGGTTTTTAAATTTAAACAACTTAGCAAGCAGCCAAGTCGCCAAAATCGACAACAAGATGCTGATAAAACCCAATGCGGAGTATTGCAGCGATTGCCAACCAATATCGGCCCGCCACAGCACCTCCAGCACCATAACCGGCATAAAAAAATAGTACACCACGCTGGTTAATACCAACCGGGTCTGGTCCGCCGTCAAGCGGTTAGGGGTTAATACTCGCCAACCGGCACCGCACAGCATCAGCGCGGTCATTTGCATCAAGGTTGTATTCATGCCGCGCATTTTATCAGGCTGGCGATGCTGCCACCCGGCTAAAGCATTCCGATCAACCAAGGCCCTTAAATTTTCCGGATGCGTGTCCCGCAAGAACGGGGGCGGCGATAGATAAAGGCTGGGTAATCATTCCAGTGTTCTGGCTAATGCCGTCCATCGCCGGACGGTGCTTGGGTAAAAGCCTTATCGAGCAACTGTTCGAATTGGTCGGCCGGGACCGGTTTGGAAATTAAATAGCCTTGTCCGTAATCGCAGCCCATTCGGTTTAATAGATCGTATTGTTCCTGGGTCTCTATACCTTCGGCGACGACCTTAATGCCCAATTTGTGCGCCATTACCACGATGGCTTCGCACAAGGCCATGTCGCTGGAGCCGGCCACCAGACTCCGGACAAACGCCTGGTCTATCTTGATGTAATCGATGTCGAATTTTTTCAAATAGGCCAGAGACGAATACCCGGTGCCGAAATCGTCCAAAGCCACCTGCATCCCGCCATCGCGAAACGCCGACAGTTGCTCGCGCGTGCTGTTGCTGGCATCCAATATCAAGCCCTCGGTTATTTCAACGATCACGCTCTGGCCCGGCAAATCCAGCTCTTGCAATAAGGCAAGCCATTGGTTGGCTTCCATGGCTTGCCGGCGGAACTGCACGGGCGATTTGTTGACGCTGATCTGGAAATCCGGATTATAGGTTTGCCGCCACTGCTTAGCCTGGTGCGCGGCAGTGTCAAAAACCCAATCGCCAATATCGACGATAACCCCTGTATCTTCGGCAACCGGAATAAATTCGGCCGGGCTGACCATGCCCAGCGTCGGATGCAGCCAACGCAGCAGGGCTTCGGCTTTGGCTATGCTGCCGCTGGCAAACTCGATAATCGGTTGGTAATGCAGTAAAAACTGCTGACGGGCCAGCGCGCCGTGCAAATCGTTGGCCAGCCGCATGCGCAGTTGGGCGTTCTGCTGCATCAAGGCAGTGAAATATTGATAGCGGTCGCGGCCCTGATTTTTGGCAGCGTACATTGCCTGATCGGCATTTTTTAATAAGGAATCGGTGTCCAGCGCATCGTCCGGATACAGGGCAATGCCTATACTCCCTGAAATATAGGCCGTCTCATTGCCCAAACGAAACGGTTCCGCTAAAGCCTGCAAGATGTTCCGGGCGATCCGGTTGACGCCATCCACTTGATCCAACTCGCCGAGAATCACGGTAAATTCATCGCCGCCCAGTCTGGCAATGCTGTCGCAATCGCGCACGCAGCCGCTGATGCGCCGCGCGGCTTCCTTCAACAAGATGTCTCCCATGAAGTGGCCCATGCTGTCATTGACATCCTTGAAGCGGTCCAAGTCCAGAAACATCAATGCCACATGCCGACCATGCCGAAAAGCCTTTTTGATTTCCTGATTAAGCCGATCTAAAAACATATTGCGATTCGGCAAACCGGTCAGCGGATCGAAATTGGCTTGCCGCCAAATCAATTCTTCGGATTTTTTCCGGTCGGTAATATCCGCGATCAAGGCCACCCGCCTGTGCACACCGCCGCTCTCATTCAGAATGGAGTTGATAGTTACCCACTGGATGCAATCCTCGCCGTTCTTGCGACGGCCGCTGATTTCGCCGGCCCACTGACCGTTGGTATTGATTACCCGCAAGACGGTTTTGTAGAAAGCCTGATCATGAGGCTCTGTAGCGCCGCCGACAAAGGCGCGGCCTATCACTTCGTCCGCCGAATATCCGGTTACCGTGGTAAATGCCGGATTAACCGTGATGATAGTGCCCGTGGCATCGGTGACCATCATTGCTTCACTACTGTTCAAATACACCAAGGCCGCCAGTTGCATTTCCTCTTCGGCGCTTTTCCGCGCGGTAATGTCCTCGTACACACCCAACACACCAATAGTCTGTTGCTGCAAATTACGTAAGGGCACTCTTGAGGTTCGCAAATGCATGGTTTTACCTGCCGGCCCCATTAGCGTTTCTTCGTAATTCAATTTTGCCGTATTACTCTCTATTACCTGCTTATCGTCTGCTCGATATAAGTGCGCTAAATCTCGCCAAACTAATTGCTCATCGGATTTACCGATCAATTCGGCGGGGCTATCTAGCCCGGCATCCCTACTGAAGGCTAAGTTGGCCCCCAGATAACGGTAATTCAGGTCTTTCCAGAATACGCGGCTGGGGATGGTATTGATGACGGTTTGCAACATGTTTACCGAATCGGCTAGTTTGTGCATCGCTTCCAACCGTTCGGAAATATCGCGCAAAATCAGTAATTGATTACCTGCCAAGCTATCGCCCAATAAGACGATGTCCACCAACACCATCCGGCACCTGCCATCCTTGCAACACACTTTCAATTCCGCTGTTTGGCTGGACTCGGCCGCGGAATGCGGAACACGCTGATAACTGTGCCAATTAGCGATGACCTGCTGCCGATATTCGGCATCGGGATGGGCATGCCACCACCATTCCGCCAAGGTCGGAATATCGCTTAGCGTATACCCAAACGTTTTCACGAAAGCCGAGTTCAAATAATTGATATTGCCTTGGCTATCATGCAGTACATAAGCAATCGGCGACTCTTCGATAATCGCGTGAAATTTGGCTTCGCTACCGGACAGCGCCTGATGGGCTTGATAAAGCCTCTGGTAAGGCAGTTGGATGCTGTTGAGAAATACCGAACGGTAGATCAGGCCATAGGCGACTACTTTATAGATGTGGCCGAGCAAAATATATAAATCGGTCACGCTGGCATAAAAGGTCACGAACAACTCGCTCATGGCCATGATAGCGGCAGCCGCCGCCAAACCAGCCGGATCGTAAGAATGTTGACGGCGGGTTTGGAGTAAATAGCCGATGGCACTGAGAGCATAGACGCCGGCCAATAGATATTCGCAGGCTTTTTTAACAGACGTTAAGCCCTGAACTGCATCAAAGGTGCGCGGTAACCAGTCCTGATGGAAAAACACCAGCCAGCAACCCAGAACAATATAGAGCAGCACACCGCTCAACATCAATGAGCGCGATACCGGTGATATTTGCCTGCTTGGCACCAGCAAACCCATCACTAAGCCTAGCGCCGCAAACGCGCGGGCCATCAACCAAAAAGCGATGGCTTTTTCCGGATCGCTTTCGGTGATAAAGGCCGGCATGCCACTGAAAGACAGGGTATGCATTAAATCCAGGACCGCCACGCCTAAGAAACAGCAGGCCAGCATCATGAATCCGGCGGAGTTTTCCTTTTGATAAACGCTCCAACCCACGGCGAAAACCAATGCGGAAATCACGATGGAAAAACCTTCCATCAAGGTATGTACGCCTAAGGATTGGCTGACAAACGGCCGCAAGGATTCCGATAGCGGAAAATACAAGCTAAGCAACTGCGCAAGTAAAAGTAGTAGCACCGTCCAAAGCAGAGGCCTGGCCTGGTTTTGTTCGCTATATTGCTCCACAGTGTTCCCTTGCTGTTTGCCGGTCTGCCAATATTATGTAGACTTAAGTCTGTTAGCGGCTAGTGTTATTGTTATGTCCTATCGATAGTGCGATGGGTACTGTCAATTCATCAGCAGGCTCATTCAATACGCTAAAGCGCGCCAATGTTGTCTAAGTCTGTCGATTTGCGCGACATCCAATTGCGCGGTGCGGGAATGCTCCCGACACAAGGCGCCGCGAAACCCCAAATAATCCGGACTTAACTGCACTAAACTCGCTACATCGTCGGCGCGCAAGGAACCGGCCAAGCCACTCAGCAAGCCCAGACTGGCGACCCTATCGACAAAAAGTTGCAATTCGTCGAACGTCATCAGCCGCGTCAATGAACCGAGTTGTTTATTGGCGGTATCCAGCATCACCCCGCGAAAACCGGCCTGGGCTAAAGCATCAATCATCGCAAAATCCGGGCGGGTATCGGCAAACAATACCGCGACCAAGGCCACGCCCCGCGCAGCAATCGCCTGTAAACCCTCGACGCACGCCAGCCAGTCGCCGCCCGGAAAAAACCCGATTTTCACATAATTGACGCCGGTAGCCGCCATGGCTTGCACGGCCGGCAGGACCAGTTCGGGCTGCATCGGTAAATCGCCGATAGTGGCACTAACACAGCTGCCCGGTTGCAAGCGGCGGACAATCTCGGCAACCTCGGCCACATCCAGAGCACCCAAGGCGCCGCGAGCGGGTTGTTTTAAATCGATAATATCGACGGCGGCGGCTTCGACCAACAGCGCTTCCGCCAAACTATTCACGCTTGCCAACATCGCGGTCATACTTGCACTCCCCGGCGATGTTGTTCAATCGCCGCCATCAGCCAATCCCAGGCCTGACGCTCCCGCTCACCGGCGGTTTTATCCAGGCCGATGCGCAAATAATCCAGTTCGGCTTGAATTTTCTCCCCAGGCAATCTATCCAGCCGGCTGATCAAAATCGCCGCTTCCAGCACTGAATATTGCGCCCGATTAAAGCCTTGAAATGGCTTATGGTTGACCGTGTGCACGGCCCGGCAAAACAATTTCGGCCGGGTGTCGTCGTCTTCGATTCGCACCAATTGCAGTTCGGTATGCGCCAAAGTATCGGCTAAATAATACCCCGCGACTTGTTGGGCGGGCAATAAGGGCCAGTCCCTACGCCCGGTCAGACAGCCGGCAAAAATCCGCACATCGTCGCAATAATTGATGACGGCGGTTTCGGTTGCCAGCAGATTATCCAGCGTAGTCGAGGGCCGAAACGGCAAGATAATGTAGTGATCTTGTTCAACATGCACTCCCATCGGCGCGATGTGCGTATCGCCCTGCAGATTGATGGTAGTGACGAGGGTTTCTTGAATCATGGTGGTTTAGGTCTATCCTGAAGCGTGAAATGTTGCCGGTTTACCGGCAAACCAACGCGCAATTTTAATCTCGCCGGCTACCCTTGGGGATTTTTTTTCCAGCCGGCGCCTGCAGGATGCAATTCCGTTCAACATTAACCAGGCCACACGCTTATGCACGCCATAGATATTGCCGACTTATCGATTTTGCTGATTGAACCTTCGACCACACAATTAAAAGTCATCATGCAGCATTTACGTGACGAAGGCATAGCCAAAATCGAAGGCGTTTCCAACGCGGCGGCGGCGCTGGAAAGCTTGCATAATCACCGCCCGGATTTAATTATCAGCAGCCTGTATCTGCCGGATATGATGGCCACCGAACTGGTCGAGCATCTGCGCAATGAAGAAGCCCTGAGCCATATCCCCTTCATGCTGATTTCCAGCGAATCCAGCTTTGCGGTACTAGACACCATCCGCCAAGCCGGCGTGGTAGCGATTTTGCCCAAGCCGTTTGCGCACGACGATTTAAAAAACGCCTTGCGGGCGACCATCGAGTTTATCGATCCGCAAGAAATCAGCCTGGAACATTACGACATCGAAAACGTGCGGGTGTTGGTGGTGGACGACAGTCCGCTAGCGCGCAAACACATCAGCCGCGTGTTGAACAATATGGGCATCGTCAAGATTACCCAGGCCCAGGACGGTAAGGAAGGCGTCGATGTATTCGCTCGCGACCAAAACGCTTTCGACCTGATCGTCACCGATTACAATATGCCTATCATGGACGGCCAACAATTGATCAAAACCATCCGCCAGGATTTGGGCAATTCCATCGTACCGATCTTGATGGTGACCAGCGAAGAAAACGAAACCCGCCTCAGTAATGTGCACAAAGCCGGCGTCTCGGCGATTTGCGACAAACCCTTCGACCCGCAAACCGTGAAGGAAATGCTGTTTCGGGTGTTGGAACCGGATTGAAGCTTGCTTAAGCTTTATCCCGATTAACCGCCCCATCCGCCAACGGCTAGAGACCGGCGGCCTATCCTTTTCACCTGCCATAACTCGCCCTTGGTCTGCACTCTCCGGCTCTGCCGGTCTGTACCAAGTAAGCGCTTGTTAGGCCAATGCTTGAGCATATCTTCAGCTAATTAACATCCCTTCATAATCCAACCTATCTCTGCCGCCGCTGCCAAGCAAGCGGGAGTCTATTTCCGTTCTGACCGCTTGCGTCAATCCAACCAACAGCACTATACTGCCTATAAAAGCAGTAACTATATAAACAGCATGGAACCACTTACCGACCGCCAACAAGAAATCCTGAACTTCATCGAGCGCAGTTTGCTGCTGGATGGCTTTCCGCCGACTATCGCCGAAATCGCCGCTGCCTTTGGTGTGCGCTCCACCAACAGTATTCGCGGCCACTTGCAGGCTTTGGCGCGTAAGGGCGCCATCGAACTGGTACCGGCCGCCTCGCGCGGTATTCGCCTACTGAAACCGACGCCGGCTCCCGAACAAGGCTTGCCGCTGGTCGGCCGGGTGGCGGCGGGCCAGCCGATACTGGCCGAAGAACATATCGAGCGCTATTGCCGCCTGGGGCCAGAGTTGTTCGACAACCGCGCCGATTATCTGTTACGGGTACAAGGCATGAGCATGCGCGATGCCGGCATTCTGGATGGCGATCTTTTAGCCGTGCAACGCACGCCGGAAGCGCGCAACGGCCAGATCGTCGTTGCGCGGATTCACGATGAAGCCACGGTAAAGCGGCTACGCCTGGAGGGCGTTAAAGCGTTTCTGGAGCCGGCCAATCCGGATTTTTCCATCATTGAAGTCGATTTGCAGCGCGAACCTTTGGTAATAGAAGGCCTGGTAGTCGGCGTGATTCGCAGCGGGCTATGAATGCAACTCCCCTGGATCAGCTGTTACGCACCCAGACCGGGATTTGGCGCGGATTGCATTCGAAAAATCAAAACTGGCGAACAATTGCCAGCGGTTTTGCCGAGTTGGATGCCTTGCTGCCCGGTGGCGGCTGGCCGCTGGGCGGCGTACTGGAAATTCTATCGCCCTGCTTGGGCATCGGCGAATTAAGCCTGTTGCTGCCGGCCATGGCCTACATAACTCAAACCAAGCGCTGGATAGCCTGGATCGCGCCGCCCCAGCAAGTCTATGCACCGGCCTTACTACAGGCAGGCATTGATGCAAGCTATGTTCTGGTAGTCGATTGCCGGCAAGAAGCGGACATTCCCTGGAGTCTGGAAAAACTGCTGCGTAGCGGCCGCTGCGGCATGGCCTTGGCCTGGCCACGCCGGCTCAGTGATCATCAAATCCGCCGCTTACAACTGGCCGCGGAAGCCGGCTCGGCGTTGGCAGTGCTATTTCCCAAACAGCGCAGCGGCAGCGGCTACACGGCATTGCGCTTGGAAGTCAGACCCGCGAAAACCGGCCTGGCATTACAGATTTTAAAGGCGCGCGGCAGTTTGCAACGTGCGTCTTTGACCTTGCCGCTGTAAGACCGCCATGGCTGCCACCGCCAGGGCGCTATCGCCAACGCCGCCAGACCGAATCGGCACCCTCGTAAAGCCCAATCCGGCCAACAGCCAACTTTGGCTATGCGCCTATTTTCCTGACCTGGCTTTGACTACACTGCATCTGGATTTAAATCAGGCCGTCGCCAGTGCTATGCCGTACAAAGGCCAAACGCGCCTGCATACGGTCTCGGCGCCGGCCCGGCAAGCCGGCGTCGAACCGGGCATGACTCCCGCCGCCGCTCTGGCATTGTGTCCCGGCCTGAGCATTCGTAACCGCGACCCGTTCACCGAACGCCTAGCATTACAACAACTCGCCGAAATTGCGCTGGATTTCAGCCCATGGGTCAGCCTGGATCAGCCGGACTGCCTGCTGCTGGAAATTCGCTCCTGTCTGACGTTATTCGGCGGCGTGGAAAGTTTAAGAGACAAGCTAAAAACGGTATGGCAAAGCAGCGGACATCGGCCGTCGATTGCCATCAGCCCCGCGCCTACAGCCAGCGTATTGCTAACCAAACTTGGTCAGGAAACAATCGTCATCGACCGGCAAGCCCTGCGCTCGGCACTGGGCCCGCAGCCCATCGCCGCGCTAGCGCTGGAGGATAAAATATTGCATCGGCTACTGCGCACCGGTATTCGCCAACTCACCGACCTGTGGCGACTGCCGCGCGACGGCCTGGCCAAGCGCTATGGTGCAGCCTTGTTGCAACAACTGGACAGACTTGCCGGCCAACAAACTCAAATTTTGCAGGCTTTCCATCGTCCGCCGCGCTTCCAGGCCAGCCGCGAGATGCCCATCGAACTGGAACGTATCGAACATTTCTTCCCGGCCATCGAACAACTGGCCGACGAATTTACGGCGTTTTTGAAGACCCGCGATGCCACGGCATTAAGCATCATGCTGGAATTACACCATCACGGCCGCCCTGCCACTTGCTTGGCATTGGATTTTCGCGCCGGCAACCGCGACCCTAAACACTGGTGCGGCTTGTTGCACGAAAAGCTGGAACGCTCGCCGTTACCCGCGCCGGTGCTGGCCATTACCTTGCAGAGCGAAGCCATAGCGCCGTTTCAGCCGGAACGCTTCAGCCTGTTCGACGACCACGAAAAACCGGACAGTGACACCGAATGGCTTGCAGTTCTAGATCAATTGCAAGCCAGGCTGGGGCATCAAGCCTTAAAGTTTCCCGGCGCGCAAGCCGACCATCGCCCGGAACGCGCCATGACCGTTGCACCAAACCAACTAACCGCCAATCCCGATTTAGCGCCCAGGCCTTTTTGGCTGCTGGCTAATCCCGAACCGGTGCGGCTAAGCGGCCTTAGCCTGCTATCGTCGGCGGAACGCATCGAGTCCGGCTGGTGGGACGACGAGCCCATCCGCCGCGACTATTACATCGCCCAAGACAAACGCGGTCGAAAGCTGTGGGTTTATCGTGATCTAAACGCCAAACAACAGTGGTTTTTACATGGCTTGTTCGGATGAGATCAAGGCGCCAGATATAGGCTTTGCGGAATTGCACTGCCTGTCCAACTTCAGCTTTCTGCGCGGCGCCTCGCATCCGGAAGAACTGGTCGAGGAAGCCGCCCGCCTGGGTTATCAGGCGCTGGCACTAACCGACGAATGCTCGATGGCCGGCGTGGTAAGAGCGCATCTGGCCGCTAAGAAACACCATATCAAACTGATCATCGGCAGCGAATTTGCCTTGGACGATGGCCTGAAACTGGTCTTGCTGGCAACCGACAGAACCAGCTACGGCAACCTGTCCGCGTTGATCACCCTGGCCCGCCGCCAAGCCGAAAAAGGCCACTATCGGCTAACCCGATCCGATTTAACCAAACACTTTCCGCAAGACTGTCTGGCTATCTGGTTAGCCAACGATCAATTCCAGACAGATGACGGCCGTTGGTTGCAACAGCTGTTTGCAAACGATTTATGGCTGGGCATCGGCCTATTTCTATCCGGCCGCGACGAAATACATTGCCAACGAGCGACAGCCGTAGCCCGGCAACTCAATATTCCGATAGTCGCCTGCAACGACGTGCACATGCATCGCCGCTCGCGCCGGGCTTTGCAGGACACACTCACCGCGATCCGCCTCGGCCAACCTTTGTCGCAACTGGGCTACGCCTTGTTTTCCAACGGTGAACGGCATTTACGCCCCCTGCCCCGACTGACCGAGCTGTATCCGTCTGAATGGCTGCAACAAACCCTGGTTATCGCCGAGCGCTGCCACTTTTCGTTGGACGAGTTGCGCTACGAATATCCGCAAGAACTGGTGCCGGATGGCCATACCCCAAGCTCCTGGCTGCGGCATTTGACCGAAATCGGCGTCCGCAAACGTTGGCCGCAGGGCCTGTCGGCAAAAGTTCGCCAACAAATCGAACACGAATTAACCCTGATCGCCGACCTGGCTTACGAGCCGTATTTCCTGACCGTACACGACATCGTCAGTTATGCCCGCGCACAAGGCATCCTCTGCCAAGGCCGTGGTTCGGCGGCCAATTCAGCGGTGTGCTTTTGTTTGGGCATTACCGAAGTCGACCCGAGCCGGATGAATCTATTATTCGAACGCTTTTTGTCTCGCGAGCGCAACGAACCGCCGGACATTGATGTCGATTTCGAGCACGAACGCCGCGAGCAAGTGATTCAATATATCTATCGAAAATACGGCCGGCATCGCGCCGCGCTGGCCGCCACGGTGATTACCTACCGCAGTCGCAGCGCGGTGCGCGATGTCGGCAAGGCCCTGGGTTTGAACTTGGCGCAAGTCGAACGCCTGGCCGATAGTGTGGATCGTTGGGACGGCTATCAATTGATGCCGGAATCTTTAACAGCATGCGGTTTCGATCCGAACAGCCCCGTCGTGCAACGTCTGTCCGTGTTGGTTCAGCAGATCAAGGGTTTTCCACGCCATCTTTCCCAACACGTCGGCGGCTTCGTCATCGCCCGCGACGAATTGTCCAGATTGGTACCGGTGGAAAATGCCGCAATGGCCGACCGCACCGTGATTCAATGGGAAAAAGACGATCTGGAAGCGATGGGCTTATTAAAGGTCGATATACTGGCACTGGGTATGCTCAGTGCGATTCGCAAAGCCCTGGAATATCTTGGTCAATATTGCCGGCCGCCCCAGCACCAATATCCCTTTGTTGAAGAGAATTGCAGAAACTCCCTCTCCCGCCGGGATAGGGCTGGGGTGAGGGAATATTCAAACCATAACCACCGCCCTCATCCTAATCTTCTCCCGGAGGGAGAAGGGACTGTTTCGACTTTTATCACCCCTACCGAAGAAACAGGCGCACCCAACATCGCCTGGACTTTAGCCAATATTCCCGCTGAGGACCCGGCGGTTTACCAAATGCTGCAACAAGCCGACAGCATCGGCGTGTTCCAAGTCGAGTCGCGAGCGCAGATGACCATGTTGCCGCGCCTGAAGCCGGCCAATTATTACGATCTGGTCATCGAAATCGCCATCGTCCGCCCCGGCCCAATTCAGGGCGAAATGGTGCATCCTTACCTAGCCCGACGTAAAGGATTGGAGCCCGTGGAGTACCCCAGCCCGGAAGTCCAAGCCGTGCTGGAACGTACACTGGGCATTCCGATTTTTCAGGAACAAGTCATGCAACTAGCCATGGTCGCAGCCGGCTTCACCGCCGATGAAGCCGACCAACTGCGCCGAGCCATGGCTGCCTGGAAACGCAAGGGCGGCCTGGAGCCGTTCGAGCGCAAGTTACTGGACGGCATGCGGGCGCGCGGCTACAGCGCCGAATTCGCTCAACGGATTTTTCAACAAATCAAAGGCTTCGGCGATTACGGCTTTCCGGAGTCGCATTCCGCCAGCTTCGCCTTGCTGGCTTACGTCTCAGCCTGGCTGAAATGCCATCATCCGGCGGCATTTTGCTGCGCCTTGCTGAACAGCCAGCCGATGGGCTTTTACGGCCCGTCGCAGCTGGTGCAGGATGCGCGCCGCCATGGCGTGGAGGTACGGCCGGTGGACGTACAGGCCAGTCTCAGCGAGTGTTCGTTGGAATTTCCCGCAAACGCCGCCCCAGCCTTGCGCTTGGGGTTTAATCAAGTCAAGGGTTTATCAGAAACAGCGGCACGCAAGATTGTCCAGGCCCGCGACCGGCAAGCATTTGCCAATGTCACTGACCTTGCCGCGCGCGCCGGACTGGATAGCCGAGATTTGGAACAGCTAGCGGCAGCGGATGCGTTAAAAACCCTGGCCGGCAACCGGCATCGGGCCTTCTGGACGGCTGGTGGTGTAGAAGCTGCGACGCCGGTATTTGGCGTGCCTGTCATCGCCGAAGCCACACCGCTATTAAAAACACCCAAACCGGGCCAGGAAGTATTGGCCGATTACGCCAGCACCCGGCTCAGCCTGCGCGAACACCCGCTGGGTCTGCTGCGCGAGCGCTTGCGCCGCAGGGGCGTCACCACCGCCGCCTCTTTATGGCAACGCCGCAACGGCAGCATCGCTCAGGTTGCAGGTCTGGTGATCTGCCGGCAACGGCCGATGACCGCTGCCGGCGTGACTTTTGTCACCCTGGAAGATGAAACCGGCCAAGTCAATCTGGTAGTCTGGCCCGCCACTGCCCTGGCCCAGCGTAAACCCTTGCTGAAAGCCCGCCTGCTGTCGGTGAGCGGCACGATTCAACAGGAAGACGGCGTGCTGCATTTGGTAGCCGGCAAGCTGGAAGACTGGAGCAGCTGGATCGGCGATTTGGCGACTAAATCCCGGGATTTTCATTGAAGCGCCAAATTTTAAAAGAATAGTTTTTATCCCTTAACCCAACTCGACTACTCGCAGCCCAAGTCCGTTATATCCGCAGCCAGGGTACAACCCCAACTGGCGGGATAAAACCCAGCATCTACAAAACGTTGAAACGAACTGTGTGGCCATTCACCGGGAGACAAGGCCAAACCATGTTTGACGGGGTTGTAATGGATGTAATCCAAATGCTTATTAAAGTCGGATTCGTCACGGATACAATGCTCGAAAAAACGTGGTTGCCAAATGGTTTTTGCACCGTCTTTTTTCACACTCGCCGAAACTCTTCGAGAAAAAGCAGTTTTAATCATTTGCCACCGAGTTGAATAGTCGAAATCGCCCTCAGGCAGTAGCCAGAGACAATGCAAATGATCAGGCAAAATGACGGCAGCCGTTATGTCGAAGGGTCGTTTGCATTTAACCTCTTGAAACGCCTGACGAAGCAACGCAACCCGCTGAATATCGGCGAAAATCGGTTGGCGACGATACGCCACAACCGTAAAAAAAATACAAGCCGCCAGGGACATACAACCGCCGATAGTCGCTCATAATCCAATTAGTTACCCAGTGTAAGATTATTTCTAGCCTAGTCCAAGGCGGACATTTCCTACAAAAATCACTGTCCTATTGTAGGCCAGAATAAGCCGATAGGCGTTTCTGGCAATTGCACGTTTTGCCGGAAACGCTAACGCTTATTCCGGCCTACATGGCTTTTGGTTACTTTTCTTTGGACAAGCAAAGAAAAGTAACCCGCCCGCCGGTGCGGGAACCGACATTCAAATAAACCTCGCGATAGCGAAACATTGTTTATGTAAACCGACCATTGCGTGAGGATTTGCGCATCAACCGAAAAACAAGACACTATATTCGTCGCAAGGGATGCGCTGTTTTTGACTTTCAAAAACTACCAACTATAGTGAGTTGCGAGCAACCTTTGCAGCAACTTTGCTGGTAATCGTTTTGCAAGCGCCGACCGCGCTCCCATCCGCAATTCAATGCCGTGTAAGCATAATCTCAAGCCATTTACAGCTAAAAAATGTTGAAGAATTTTTTTAAGAAAAAAGTTACGACAATTGAGACGGCAACTAACTATCCAGCGGTCAATCTCACACCAACCGACTTAGAAGAACTCAAAAAGATATTAAGAGCAGCACTTCCGAATATCCAAGCAGAAAATAACCCGCTTGCTTGGTCTTGGGATCCGGATTTATGGGTGTCCGGCAAATTGCATTACCTAATCCCGCACGAGGTCGCGACTACCAAGGATATTGCCGAATTTCTAAGATATATCCGTACCGCGTCGCTGACTTTTCCAGGCGGACCATTCATTTGGGATCTCAATTCGCTGGACAATTTGGTGTTTCTACCAACGAGCCACGCGGAACGAAAACAAAAAGCCGGTATCTTTGCCGCAATTTATTCGGCTAGCGACGAACCATACCAAGCCTACTGCCAATTCGTGGCAGAAATTCTAAGAAACATCAAGAACAACCATGACGAAACCTTAGCCAATACCGAGAACAGCGTGCAAAGGCGAGCATTGGCCGCTATGAGATCGGCGGCTCAAATTTTGGATTTTCAACGTAGTTTGCGTGCTGGACTTGTCAGCACAAGTCCCGAAAACGTCAAATACTTCCTAAGCGATACCGACGAACTCTTGTTCGGCAGGCCTGATAAGCCGGCAACCGTAAAGGTCAAATTCCAACAAGAATCGGTATCTGTGGTGCTCCCACACTACGTACGTATTTCAAAAACGCCCGCCGACCAGATCGACGCAACCTTTGGCGAGGATTACATCTGTAGGCTTGAAATTTCGAGAGTCCACTCAGATGGTCCTGAATATCCCGAAGAATTTGGAGTATATCTGGTCAAACAATCTGCGGAAAAGCACGGGATGACGGTCAACTACTCTGCCGACGGCAAGGCGATAATTCCAGTCCCGCCTTTAATAAAACAAGAACGCGACCAACTATTCCAGGTTTCTCACTTCACTATTGGCATAAAACGAAGCGTATTCACCATGACCCTGACGTGTCCTCCAGTACAAAATCTTCCGGAACAAGAAAAGACTCGAATCAACCAAATCATTAATGGGGTAATCGCAACGCTGACCGAAGAGCATCCGACCTCAAAACCCCACTGAACTATTAAGATCATCGCGCCGCAGCGGACACGGCTTGCCGATTGCAGCATCGATTAATTCAACGGGACTACAACCCCACAAACTCCATCAAAGCCGCCAATTCCTTAGGCTCCAACTCATAAAACGAATGCGCCCTGACACGTTCCGGCAAACCGACATCGCCGTAACGGACCCGAATCAAGCGGCTGACTTTAACCCCCTGCGATTCCCATAAACGCCGTACCAAACGATTCCGCCCCTGTTTCACCGTGGCATAAAACCATTTATTGGCACCTTCGCCGGCATAAAAGCTGACGTCTTCGAAATGCGCCGGGCCGTCTTCCAGTTCCACACCTTGTTTCAAGCGCGCCAGCATGGCATCGTCTACTTCGCCTAAGATTCGCACCGCGTATTCGCGTTCGACTTCGCGCGACGGGTGCATCAAACGGTTGGCCAACTCGCCGTTGTTAGTCACTAAAATCAAGCCGGAGGTGTTGATGTCCAGCCGGCCAACCGCGATCCAGCGGCCGACCTGCAGGCGCGGCAGTTGGGTAAAGATTACCGGCCGGCCTTCCGGATCACGGCGGGTGACCAGTTCGCCAACCGGTTTGTGGTACACCAATACGCGGGTCGGTTGCTCAGCGTATTTTTCCCACTTCACCACCCGACCGTTGATTTGCAAGTGATCGTCAGGCTTTAAGTGATAGCCCGGCTGCACCGGATTACCGTTGACGGTCAGCCGGCCTTCCTCTATCCAGCGCTCGATTTCCCGCCGAGAACCCACACCGGCTCGCGCCAGCAGTTTCTGGATGCGCTCGCCGCCGGCCGGCACGGATTTAGTGGAGGGTGAGCTTTTCGGTGCCGAGGCCGGCTTCGGCTTGTGGGTCGAACTCGGTTTCCGCGGCTGCGGTTTCTGGGTCCGTTTGTCCTGCGGAGCTGACGGGTTGTTGGATCTCGGCGGTTTGCGGTCTTTCACTGTGGTCCTGCTCGGGTTGCGGTTGCGGCGAATTGCCGAAATCGAAATTGACGATTTCTTCCAGGGTCGGTAATTCGCTCAATGAGGTTAAATTGAAATAATCCAGAAATTGCTTGGTGGTGCCGAACAAGGCCGGCCGGCCCGGTACTTCCTTATGGGCGATGACGCGAATCCACTCGCGCTCCAATAGGGTTTGAATGATGGAACTGCTGACGCTGACGCCGCGAATATCCTCGATTTCGCCGCGCGTCACCGGCTGGCGGTAGGCGATGATGGCCAAAGTTTCTAACAGTGCACGCGAATAACGGGCCGGCTTTTCCTCGAATAAGCGCGTCACGTAAGGCGAGAGACCTTCGCGCACCTGAAACCGGTAACCGCTGGCTAATTGCCGCAGGCCGATGGGGCGATCGGCGTAGTCGCGAGCGATTTCATCCAGTGCCATTTGCACCGACAAGGTATCGGGTTGCTCCAGCTCCGGAAAGGTTTCCTGAATCTGCCTGATCGTCATCGGCCGATTGGCGGCAAACAAAATGGCTTCCACGATGCGCTTGGTATTCATATCGCACTCTTTAGTTATTTCAGGCAGTAGCCGGTGGCGTTCGACCACGATGGGTTGGTAGGTACTGGCGCGAATAATCTCGGCCCAACGCCGCGGTAAGCGGGTTGCGCGCCTAGACTCGCTAACGGCCGCAGCCTCCGGCACGGGTGCTTGCCAACTACTCCGCCAACCCGGCAACAAGCGCACCGCTTGTCGATGGGACTGTTGCAAAACCACTGGCTCGCTGGGTTCGGGGACTTGAACATCCGCAACGCGCGGCTCGCTAGTCCAGATAGCCGGAAACCGCACGGCCCTCCGTTTGACAGGCACGAATATCGTAACCGGCTCGGGTTTGATGCGCGGCTTGCGGGGCGTTCTGGGTTTGGCTGTGGGAATAACATCATCAACGACGGTTTCGGCTAGCAGTGAGTCAGTCGCCGGCGCCGCTATCGAGGCGGATTCTGACCTGAATGCCGGCGTAGGGTTCGGATTGGAAGATGTCGATGATGCGTTCCTTGGAGAGTTCAAGGATGGCAAGAAACGCGACAACCACTCCGTTTTTTCCTTCACTTCGGGTAAAACACGCTGCGAAAGGGAGCTGATTTGCTCCGTTAAGTTTTTCCAAAATGGCTGCCATTCGTTCACGGACTGATAGGGGTTCTTTGGTTATTTGATGATGGGTAAGCCTCTCGGCGCGCTTCAAAATGTCCTGGAAGGCCAGCAGCAGTTCCTTGAGCTGCACATCCGGCAAAATTTGCTGTACATCCACGGTCGAGGTGTCAACGCCAAATTCGAAGGTGTCGCGCTCGTTTCGGGGCAGCAGATCGATCTCTTCGGCCACTTTTTTGATCGCTTCGTATTCCTGCAGCTTGCGAATCAAAAATGCTCTGGGGTCCTCTTCTTCCTCTTCGCTTTCCGGCTGTCTAGGCAGCAGCATCCGCGATTTAATCTCCGCCAGCAGCGCGGCCATCACCAGATATTCGGCGGCCAGCTCCAGACGCAAATTTTCCATCATATCGATGTAGGCGATATATTGCCGGGTGATCTGCGCGATGGGGATGTCGAGAATATCCAGATTCTGCCGACGAATCAAATACAACAGCAAATCCAGCGGCCCTTCGAACGCATCCAGAAACACTTCCAGCGCATCCGGCGGGATGTAAAGATCTTCCGGTAAATCCTGATAAGGCTGGCCTTGCACCAGCGCCAGAGGCGGCAGCGCGGCTTCAACCGGTAATGCGACGTCGTTCAAAACTACATGCCCGCCAAACTAAAAAATAATTGTTGGGCGTAGTACATCGGATAAGCCAGCAAATACTGCAACACGTCGGTAGCAAGTAATATCAACAAAAAAATAAAACCAAACCGTTCCAAACGATTGTATTGCCAAGCCCAGTAATCCGACAGCACTCCTGACAAAATCCGGCTGCCGTCCAAGGGCGGTATCGGCAGAAGATTAATCAAAGCCAAAACCAAATTGATGCTGATGCCTGCTACGCCGCTATATATCAGCGGAAAAGAGATGTATTCGATTTCCAACATCACGCCGATTCTAGACAGCAAAGCCCAGGCCGCCGCCATTAATAGATTGGACAAGGGGCCGGCTACCGCCACAATCGCCATGGCTTGACGCGGTTTTTTAAACGCGCGGGGATCGACCGGCACCGGCTTGGCCCACCCGAACACGAAGCCGGTAAAGGTCAGCAACAATAAACCGGGAATAATCAGCGTGCCCAGCACATCAATATGTTTGAGAGGATTCAGCGTTAAACGGCCTTGGTCGGCAGCGGTGTTGTCGCCTAACTTCTTGGCCACCCAGCCGTGCGCCACCTCGTGACCGGTGATCGCGAAAATCACCGGCAAAATCCACACCACGATCCTTTGTATCAGGGTTAATTCGTCCATCATGGCTTTTACTCCAACATCGGCGCAATACCGATACCTTGCCGAACAATGTCAATCGACTTATCGCCGCAAGCGATGACGGTAGTGGGTTGATATTCGATCACGCCCACATCTATGACCAGGGCCAACTCTTTTTCCAGCCGCTTTCGGATTTCGTACGGATCGGCCAAAGGCTCGTCATCGCCGGGCATCATCAACGTGGAGGTCAACAAGGGTTCGCCAAGCTGCTCGACCAAGGCTTGAGCTACCGGATGGTCGGTGATTCTGACGCCTATGGTTTTCTTTTTGGGGTGCTGCAACCGGCGCGGCACTTCGCGCGTGGCATCCAGTAAAAACGTAAACGGACCGGGCGTCAGTTTTTTGATCAAGCGGTGGGCTTCATTGCCCATTTTGGTGAAGGTGGAAACCTGCGACAGGTCGGTACACAACAGTGTGAAGTTATGATTATCGTCCAGCCGGCGGAGGCTGCGAATTTGATCCATGGCCGCCTTATCGCCGATCTGGCAACCCAGCGCGTAGGATGCGTCAGTGGGATAGGCGATGACTCCGCCGTTGCGCAAGATATTGACTGCTTGTTGAATCAAGCGCGGCTGCGGGTTCTTCGGATGAATTTCGAAATATTGCGCCATGGGCTAAAACTATCGGCTTAGGTAAAGGGCCATTGTACCCCAGAAGGTATTTAAAAATGTGGCGCGGCCGTTTTAGCGGCCGCTGGAAACCGGAAACCGACTCATCTTTCCGATTGTTTTTTGGCGACTTTATCGCGCAAATAAACCGGCATGGCTTGCTCGACAGGCACCGCCAAACCGCAAGCAAAACCGTAAGCGCCCAATTGCGCGACACAGCTGGCGCGCGGCCAGACATCCACCTCAACGCCCAGCACACGCTCTGCTAAACGCTGGCCCAACTGCTCCGCATAAACGCCCCAGCCTGAACCGACACCAAAGCCGGCCAGATCGGGAAAGATCACTTCGCCAGCGGGCGTGACAGCTTCCGCACCGTTCAACTCCGCCAAACCTAATTCGCTGCGTTGATACACGCCCCAAAAAATTTCGTCCATGCGTGCGTCCATTGCGGTAAAACTCAGCTCAGCATCGGCGCGACGATTAAAAAAATCTTGGGCGATGGCCGCCAACGTCGACACCGGCACCACCTGCAAATCGGCACCATAAGCAATGCCCTGCACCACGCCGCCGGCAATTCTGACACCGGTAAACGAACCGGGTCCGCGACTCAAACCGATGGCATCCAGTTGTTGCGCCTTGAGTTGAGCATCGGCCATTAATTGATCGATCATCGGCAAAATCAGCTTGGTGTGCTCGCGCGGGGCGACGGCAAACTTTTCGGCAATCTCGCCATCGATAAACAAGGCCGCCGAACAGGCGTCGGTGGAGGTTTCTACTGCCAATAATTTCAAATCTGTACCTCTGTCAACAAGATGCCGGAAACGCTAACGCTTATTCCGGCCTACGCAATGTTCAATGTGATTCATCCAATGCAAAAAACCGCCGCACATCCTCGATCTCGCGGCTGCGCTTCATCGCCGGCACGCTATCTAAAAACATCTGGCCGTAGGAACGTTTTAATAATCTGGGATCGCAAACCATCAATACGCCGCGGTCGTTGACGTCGCGAATCAAGCGGCCCACGCCTTGGCGCAACATGATAATGGCGCTGGGTAATTGATGCTCGAAAAACGGGTTGCGGCCCTGCTTTTCCATCGCATTCATCCGGGCTTTCAGCACCGGATCGCCCGGCGAAGCGAACGGCAGTTTGTCGATGATGACGCAGGACAAGGCGTCGCCGCGCACGTCCACGCCTTCCCAAAAGCTAGCAGTGGCGAGCAATACCGCATTGCCCAATTCCTTAAATTGATCCAGCAATACGCCTTTAGATTTTGTCCCTTGTACCAGGATGGGATGGTCGAGCTTGCCTTCCAACAATTGCGCGGCGCGTTGCAAGGCGCGGTGGCTGGTAAACAGGAAAAACGCCCGACCCCGGCTGGCTTCTAACACCGGTAAGGCAAACTCGACAATTTTGTCGGTAAAGTCCGGATCGCTGGGCTGCGGCAAACCTTTGGGGTGATAAAACAAGGCTTGATTTGGGTAATCGAACGGACTTTCCCAACTTTGGCTGAGCGCGCCACTCAAGCCCAGATTCTTGGAGAAATGCACGAAATTATTGGCCACGCTCAAGGTCGCCGAGGTAAAAATCCAGGTGGCCTTGTGCCGGGCCATGAAGCCACGAAATTCCTTGGCAATATCCAGCGGCGTGCGGCTGAGCGTGAACGACTTGCTATAAGTCTCGTACCATTTGATCCACTGCCCGTCCTTGTCGTTGATCAGCGTTTCCAGTTGCGCGTCCAGCGCTTCAGCCCGGTCGAAGCATGATTCCAGGCCTTTGCTGCGCACCGAGGCGCGTTCCAATTGGTCGGTCAAGCGCGCCAATTGCTTTTGCAAGGATTCCAGCGCGCCGGCGATTTTGGGGTTGGTTTCGATATCCTGCCAGTCGCCACGACGCAGTTCCAGCCCAAACGCCAAGCGCAAATCCTTGACTTCGTGTTGCAGGTCCTCACAGGCGGTGCGCAAGTCAGGCATATCCTTGGCGTCGGTGAAATACTCGGCCAAACTGTCGTCGGCCAAATCGACCAGTTGTTTGCCGCTGATCGTCACCCCCAAAAAATTGGAGGCGGTATCGGCCAGTTGATGCGCTTCGTCGATGATCACCACTTCGGCATCCGGCAGTAGCTCGCCAAAGCCGGTCTCGCGGATCGACCAGTCTGCGCAGAGCAAATGGTGATTGACCACCACGATCTCGGCTTCCTGCGCCTGTTTCCGGGCCTTGGTTAAAAAGCAATCGGCATAATCCGGGCAGTTCTGCCCCAGGCAATTGTCGGTGGTGGAGGTGGCGTGAAACCAGATCGGATCGCCATCATGCACATCGGCCACTTCCGAGACATCGCCGGCCTTGGTGCGTTTCGACCAAGCCTTGATCTGCGCCAACGCCGCCGCGTCTTCCTGGCTGTAGCCGAACGCGGAATTCAAAGCCTGTTCCAACCGGTAGGTGCACAAATAATTGGCGCGGCCTTTTAACAAGCTGGCTTTGAACGGCCTTCTGCTCAAGGCTTTGCGGATCACCGGCAAATCCTTGTTGAACAATTGATCTTGCAGATTTTTGGTGCCGGTGGAAACGATGACTTTCTTGCCGGACAGGATCGCAGGAATCAGATAGGCAAAGGTTTTGCCGGTGCCGGTGCCGGCCTCGGCAATCAGGTTTTGCTGGGACTCGATGGCGTAGGCGATTTTTTCGGCCATCTCGATCTGTGCGGCACGCGGCGAATAACCGCTGATAACCTCGGCTAAGGCGCCGCCGTCGCCAAAAACATCGGCCAATTTGCTGGCGGCACCGGCAAGCGCCGTCTTGGAACTGTCAACCACTAGCGACCGAAAAAGCTGTCCGCCTTGGCTTTAGCTTCTCTTGCCCCTTGGGCATTTTGCTGCATTTGCCGGGCTTCGGCGATCAACAACCAGCTTTTGCGTTTCAAATCCAGATCACCACCAGCCAGCAAAGCGGCCTTGCCGGCCAATTCTTCGGCAAGTTGCGGTTTATTTTGCTTGATTCTGAGCTGCGCCAGCTTGTAAGTCAGCGTGGGGTTGCGTGAATCGATGCGTAGCGCCCGTTCCATCACGACCACTGCAGCATCCAAGTCGCCACTATTACGGCTACGGTCTGACTCGCTAATTAAAGCTACTACAGCCGGCGGCGTGCCGCTGGGGATGCGCGCGTCTTCTATAACAAACCTTGGTGCCGGCGCAGTTGCTGCAGCCACCGCCGCAGGAGCGGGTGCCGCTAGAGCCGGACTGGCTGGCGCAGGCGGCGGAATATCGGCCGGCGGCATCAACGGCTCGGCACGAAAGGTCGGCAGATTCGGTTCATCTTTAAAGTTATTGCTGACACTTTCGATAGGATAGGTGGCGGTATCGGGACTAGACACCGGTTTTTTAGCCGTAGTTGCGGGGGCTTTGTTTGCCGCTGATTTTTTAGCCGGGGCTTTTTT
>Ga0160182_113965_pt1 | contig 30800 bp, 27 predicted proteins | sample met14sa_FD_108561 | JGI IMG/M metagenome (GOLD analysis project Ga0160182, IMG submission 108561) | Synthetic bacterial communities of pure cultures from sediment of Lake Washington, USA, under high oxygen condition - MT... | ecosystem: Engineered > Modeled > Simulated communities (microbial... >... | reverse complement strand
GCTTGCCGGATCCAATACGGCAAAGGCGACGACACCTCCGGAGCCAGCGATTTCGAAAATTGGTCCGTCGAAGGCGTAAGCGGCTTGACCGATTAAGCCGAATTCATTTCGCTGACACACCCCCTCCGGCAACCGGAGGGTTTGTCTAAAACCGCTCTAAATCACGTCACCGTTTAATACCTTTTGCTGTTGCAGACTTCTTTGGCAAACAGCTTGTCTGCAATGTAATCGGGCCAAAACCCTCTTTCGGGTTTTCCCGCTCCTACAAAGCCGCATGGCGGCAAGCAGATGACTTACGCTCGACTCCCTGAATCAACAAACTTATAAACCTAAGCCTCTGCGTAGCACGCAGAATACGTGCCCTGAGTAAGCACATTTATCAAGAATTGAGATAAGCTTATCCCCAGCAGATAAACCGTGCACCCGCACACGCAAAGCCCCGCTGACCGTGACGCCGTTCGTTTCAAATCAAGTTCTTCGGTACCAACACATGCAAAAAACTCACTTAGCCCTGCTGTTCACCGGCCTTACGCTGACATCGTTCGCAGTTGAAGCCGGCCCCGTGCAAGACGATTTCAGCACCTGGATCAGCAATACCTATCAAACCGATTTCGGCGGCAGCCCCTATTTAGTTTTTCTGGAATTGGCACCGCGCACCAAAACCGACAATACCTTGTTTAATCAAATTATTGTCCGTCCACTGCTCGGCTATAAGCTAACCAACAAATTGCAGCTCTGGCTAGGTTATACCTGGCAAGGCGAATACAACGAGCAAACCGACTTTGAAATGGCCACTAACGATGCGATGCAGCAGGTGCAGTGGATAGATAATTGGACGTCGCAATTGAATTTTCAGTACCGGTTTCGTCTCGAGCAACGCTTCTTTGCCCACGAAGGCGACGTCGGCCATCGCATGCGGCACCGCTTCCGTCTAGTCTATTCAATACCGGACAGCCAAGCTTATCTAATCGCGCTTGATGAGCTGTTTGTGTATTTCAATTCCATAGACGAGGGCCGGCTGGCGCGATCCGTGCAAACCGGTATCAACCAAAATCGCAGTTATGTCGGGGTGGGCTACAAAGTAACCAAAAATTTGAATGTCGATACCGGCTATCAATTGCAATACATCCATAACTACGGCTCGCCCGATATCACCAATCACGTTTGGCTAACCAATATCAATGTCAATTTCTAAGCCAGAGAAATGCGGGGATTTTTCGCTACCACCAGCGAGGCACTAAAACCAAGCTGGAGACTGACTCTATATGCAGCCCGCCTGGGCTGCATATAGAATCCTCGGCTCTCAGCTAAAAAAGCTCAACCGGTTTTTCACTTCCACAGCAACCAAGGCATCGTAATGACGCCGCAATACCGAGTCCGTAGGACGCGGAAATAAAGTGGCTTCAATTTCGCTTTGCAGCTGTTCCAGAAAACTGGAGCTTGGTTCCGTGCTGTCAGTAGCGACAGACTGGCTGGTCGAAGTTGCTGGCGTTTGGCCTTTAGCGGAACGAAATAGTTTGCCGAAAAAGGAAAGTTCGCAACCCTGAGACGAGTATGCGCACGCAGCGACCAGGCCGCTCAGTATGAACAATACAATGGCTTCGAACATATCAACACCTCATGACTAATAAAGAATACCGGCCAAACCAGGTTGCAAAGTCAACAAGGCCTATGCCGGCGACTCTTGCTTAGCAATTAGAATGCCACCACCCACGAAACATAAGCTACTGTCACATAAGAAAAAATTAACTTATCAGCACCTAAAACCCTGCCGTTTTCCCAACAATTTGTCGGTAATACACCAACACGCATGACAGGCGAAGCGGCAAGCCGCGGTTTGGAAGTAGATGTTTCCGGCAAAAGCCGGAATCCATGGTAACAATGACACTCTCGACTGCCCGGAAACCGCGAGATTCAACGGCCGGATTAGTGGTTGGCTAACGCGGAGGCAAAATAATGAAAATGTTAGGCTTGAAATATCTCCCGACGTTTGGATGTTGGTTAACGGCAATCGCACTGTTGGTTTTTATCGAGCGCTTCAGTGTGCATTGGCACCCGTGGGATCGCGTTCTAATGAGTACCGCGCACGGCATCAGAAGTATCTTGCTGGATCGTTTTTTTGCAGCCATCACCTGGGCGGGTTCGCTGTTCATTCTGGCCCCGATAACCGCAGTGCTAAGCGGTGTTCTGGTGAGAAACAGCCGTATCAAAGAGGCAGGGTTGATGGTCTTGAGCCTAACGGGTGCAGCCCTGTTCAGCCGTCTCGCCAAGCTTTGGTTCGCTCGCCCGCGGCCCGACTTTTTCCCCGTTGTGGGTGAAATCCCCTTGGACGCCTCCTTCCCAAGTGCCCACACCGCGCAAATCGTTGCCTTTGCTACGGCCTTATGCTGGATGTGCAAACCCGACAAACTGGGGCTTAACTTTTACGCTTTGACCGGGTTTACGCTATTGACGGTATCCCTGGTTGCCGTCTCACGAGTCTATCTGCAAGTTCATTTCCCCTCGGATGTACTAGCTGGCGCCTTACTGGGACTATTGTGGGTGCTGGGTTTAATTAATCTGCTGCAAAACGGCGGCATCTTCATCAGGTGAGTCATGCGAAACAAATTTCTTAATACCGGACAGAGCGGTTATCACCCTTTTAGAAAATTGAAGGTCTGTTTGTCTGGTCTGCGCTACGCGGTTGTTTATGATTTTAGTGTGGCCTATAAGGTCGTACTGTCCGTGTTGATTTTGGCCGTATGCTTTTATTTTCGCCAATGGGTGGATTTCATCTCGGTACTTACCGCCACTGGGCTGATGCTGATATGCGAAATGTTTAACACCACGATAGAGGCGCTGTGCGATTTCGTGGAAACTCGGCAAAATGAAAAAATCCGCGTCATCAAGGATATTGCCGCAGCCGCTGCCGGCATCAGCATTCTGATTTGGGCAGTGGTCATGCTCTCGGAGCTCAGCTACTTAGGGTCGTTAATCGCTTGATCCGCCGCTGATAAAGATTTCCCCGGCACCATCAAACAAATAGCTACAAGAGGCAGACGGCGCAGCGACTTAAAAGCAAAAACCGGAGATTGCTCAATTTCACCAGCTTTAGCCCGGCTGGGGATAAATCGCCCCCACGCTAGATAAGCATGACGAATGTTAAGATACATAAATCCCTTTATGCCACTGGGTGCGGAGGGAGAGTTTTCTGTGATGTTTATCAAGTCCCTTAAATGGGATGAAGGCGGGAGGATAATATGGGACGATTGGTTTTTATGCTGTGGCTACTGCTTGGGCTGGCACCGTTGCAAACGGCAAGGGCGTTGGACATGCAAGACGTTCCGGAACCGTTAAAACCCTGGGTCAACTGGGTGTTGGCGGATGAAACCCAGTATCGTTGCCCGTTTATCTTCGACGATTTCCAACAAAAACACTGCGCCTGGCCGGGCGCTCTGCACCTGAATTTACAAGCCAAGCACGGTAGCTTCGTTGCCGAATGGACCGTGTATCGCCAGGATTGGATTAGCTTGCCGGGCGACACGCAACATTGGCCGCAGGCGGTCACCGTCAACAAACAAACCCAGCCGGTCGTAGAAAAAGACGGTAAGCCGGCCCTGCACTTGCCCGCCGGCCGCTACCAGATCAGCGGCGAATTTTTCTGGGAAAACTTGCCGGAACAATTAGCCTTACCCGAAGCCAGCGGCTTGATTCAGCTCAGCGTCAACGATAAACCGGTCGCGTATCCACCCATCAAGCAAGGTGCCTTGTGGCTGAATACCGAGAACGCCGACACTGCCGACCGGGAGCAGGATAGGCTGGACCTGCAAGTATTCCGGCAGGTGCAGGACGAGGTGCCGCTGCAAGTCATTACCCGGCTGGATTTGGAAGTTTCCGGCAAGGCGCGGGAGATTGAGTTTCCTTATGCTTTACTGCCTAACTTTATCCCGGTGGCGTTGAATAGCTCGTTGCCGGCTCGCCTGGACGGTAACGGGCGGTTATTGGTGCAAGTACGGCCGGGGCGTTGGAGTATCGAAATTCATGGCCGCCACCCGCAAGCCTTGACGCAACTGGATTTGGCTGTAAAGGACGAGAACTGGCCGGCGCAAGAGTTGTGGGCATTCCAGGCCGTGCCGGCCTTGCGTCTGGTGGAGATCGAGAATTTGACCGCGATAGACGGCAGTCAAACCAATCTGCCCGCGGAATGGCAGCATTTACCTACCTATCAACTCAAGCAAGGCGAGAGCATGAAGTTTAAGGTCATGCGCCGCGGCGACCCTGAGCCCGAACCGAATCAACTCAAGTTGAAGCGCACGCTGTGGCTGGACTTCGAGGGCGGCGGTTACACGGTCAGCGATAACATCACCGGTACGATGAGTCGCGACTGGCGTTTGAACGCGGTGCCCGAGCTGGGACTGGGCCAAGTGCAACTGGACGGTCAGAGCCAATTGATCACGCAACTGGCGGATGGCAAACAGGGCGTGGAAGTGCGCCGCGGTGCCATCCAGCTGAATGCCGACAGCCGGATCGAAGCCGATTTGGGTTCGATCAATGCCAGCGGCTGGCAGCAGCGATTTCAACAAGTACAGGCTGAACTGAACATTCCACCCGGCTGGCGCTTGCTGGCGGTCAGTGGCGTAGATAATGTGCCGAATAGCTGGTTGAGCTGCTGGACTTTGCTGGATTTGTTCTTGGTCTTGATCGCCGGATTGGCGGTGGGGCGCATCTGGTCGCCGCAATGGGGCGCATTTGCCTTGTTGAGTTTGACGTTGATTTGGCATGAGGCAGACGCGCCGCGCCTGATCTGGTTGAACGTGCTGGCGGTACTGGCTCTGTTACGGGTATTGCCGGTAGGTGGTTTCGCGCAATGGCTGCGATGGTATCGCAACGCCAGTTGGCTGGCGCTGCTGATGCTGACTATTCCGTTCATGATAGAGCAGATTCGTATCGGTATATACCCGCAGTTGGAGTTGCCGGAGCAGTCTATTCAACGCCTGCATTCGATGGCGAGTGCAGCGGCACCGATGGCGATGCAAGTTGAGCAGATGACGGATTCGGCGATGGCGCCGGAACGGAGTGATTCGGGCGAAGCTGAGCGCGGAGTTTATTTTAAAAAATCGGTTGTACCTGTCTCCCCTTACGGCGGCAGCTCGGCCATTTTGCAACGGGTCGATCCGGAAGCCAATTTGCAAACCGGTCCTGGTCTGCCACACTGGGGCTGGCAGAAGGTGGATTTGAGCTGGAACGGCGCGGTCGATAATGGGCAGCAAATCGGACTCTGGTATTTGTCGCCATTTATGATGATGTTGCTGCACTTTGCCCAGGCCGCACTAGTGGCGGTATTGGTTTTGAAAATGCTCGGCGCCATCGCCAGTAACTGGCGCTTGTCTCTGCCGGGTTTAAGCTGTCTGTTGTTGCTGCCGCTGTTGATGGCACCCAGCGAAAAGACTTATGCCGATCTGCCCGATGCGCAAATGCTGGAGCAACTGAAAGCCCGCCTGCTGCAAGCACCGCAATGCCTGCCCAACTGCGCGCAGATCGCCGACATGCAATTAATGGTAAAGCCGGAGATGTTGCGCATCGAACTGCAATTGCATGCGCAACAAGACTTGGCGATACCGCTGCCGGCTCAGCTTGAGCAATGGTTTCCGGAGCAAGTCAGCGTCGATGGCGGCGAGGCGCAAGCCTTGATTCGGCAGGATGACGGCAGCTTGTGGCTGGTCGTGAATGCCGGCATACACAAGGTAACAATGCAGAGCCGTTATGCCGCGCAGGATAAATTTAGTTTGCCGCTGCCATTGCCGCCGCAACACGCCAGCGTCAATGCCGACGGCTGGCGGGTGGATGGTTTGTATGAAGACGGCAAAGTCGGTCCGCAACTCGAGTTCAGCCGTCTACAACTCGATACAGGGCCAAAAAACAAGCTGCAACAAACTGCCTTGCCGGCATTCGTGCGGGTGGAAAGAACCCTGCATTTGGGCTTGGACTGGCGGGTGACCACCCGCGTCGAGCAATTGGCCGGCGCACTCAGTCCGGTGTCACTGGAGCTACCGTTGTTGCCGGGCGAAGCGGTCACCAGTCCGCAAGTGCGAATCAAGGACGGTAAAGTATTGGTGAACATGGCGGCCGGTCAAGCCACTTTGGAATGGGAGTCGGCACTGGCAAAAACCGAGCAATTGACCTTGCAAGCCGCCGACACGCCGCAATGGACCGAGGTGTGGCGCGCCGATGTCAGCCCCATCTGGCATTTACAAGCCGACGGTATCGCGGTGGTGCATCACCAGGACGGGCAGGGCCAGTGGCTGCCGGAGTGGCGGCCCTGGCCGGGCGAAAAGGTCAATCTGACTATCGGCCGACCGCAAGCGGTGGTCGGCTCAACCCTGACTATCGATAGAAGCGAATTAGCGGTCAAGCCGGGGCAACGCAGCGAAACGGTCGAACTGATTTTGAGCATCCGCAGCTCCAAAGGCGGCCAACACCCCGTAAAACTGCCGGAACAGGCGGAGCTGCAAAGTGTGACGATAGATGGTGTCAGTCAGCCGATTCGCCAGCAAGGCGCGACGGTCAGCTTGCCGATACATCCCGGCACCCAGCAAATCGTGCTGAATTGGCAAACGACTAAAGAACCGGGCGTGCTGTTGCGCACGCCGCTGGTCGATCTTGGTGTTGCCAGCGTCAACAGCCGCATTCAAGTGCTGATGCCGCAACAACGTTGGTTGCTGTGGACCTTCGGCCCAAAATTTGGTCCGGCCGTGTTGATTTGGGGTTTGCTGATCGTACTGGCCTTATTGGCATTCGGCTTCGGCAAGCTGAGCATTACGCCGTTGCAGCATTGGCAGTGGTTTTTATTGTTGATCGGTCTGAGCCAACTGCATATCGCTGCCGCATTTTTAGTGGTGGGCTGGTTGTTTGCATTGGGATTCCGCGCCCATCATGCGCCGCAGCGGCCGCGTTGGTTCAATCTGGCGCAAATCGGCTTGGCCGGCTTGACGCTGTTGTCGCTATTGTTAATAGCGATTGCCGTTGAGCAGGGCCTGCTGGGCGAACCGGATATGCAAATTGCCGGAAATCAATCCTCTGCAACTTTGTTGAATTGGTATCAGGATCGCAATGGCCCGCAGTTGGCCGTTGCCACAGTCGTAAGCCTGCCTTTGCTGGCTTACCGGATTCTGATGCTGGCTTGGTCTTTGTGGATGGCCGCAGCGTTGTTGAATTGGCTGCGCTGGGGCTGGAACTGTTTTATCGGTGGTGGGCTTTGGAAAAAATCACAGCCTCAAGTGGGCGTGCCGAAATCAGAAGCTTGACATAGCAGATACCCCCGGCACAGCCGGGGGCTTTATTACGCGCAATGACCCTCAAAGCTTTCTCTAACCGGCTACGCTTCAACGCAATGCTTTCGCCACGCCTTGTATAAGTTCCAAGGGCGAAACTGTGCAATACAGCCGCGTCACCAAGCTTCTAAAACCACCACTTTCCAGCCCCCTTCTCCGCCGGCCGTAAACTTACCCAGGCGGCGATCTGCCTTGACGGCGCGGATTGACCCGCTGACTGGCTTTGGTAATAACCCACGCCGGCGTCTTGATCGGCGATTTCAGCAGCGAGCTGGCGCAATTCCGGTATCTGATTGAAGCGCTCCTCACGGAACAAATTAAGGCCAATCTCCTGCGGGTCGCTATCGTAAAGCAGCAGGCCATCATCTTGCACAACCCATACTGTGCGTTTTTGGGTCTGAGTATCCTCGGCCAGCAAACCACCCAGAAAATCGGCCGGTTTGATGCGCATGGAAATAAAGCCCGGGATGGTTTTACCCTGTTTGATCGGCACCACCATCGTGACGGCGGGAAAGCCCTCTGGGGCTTGATAAATCCGGCTCAGAATCGGCACGCCCCGCTCCAAAACCATCCGGTTGTGCTCAAGCTGCGAGGTATCCGCACCCAGCGCTTGGCGATATTTGGCCGGCGCCACCGCCACGATAATCCCGGGTGCGCGGGTGGTAGCGAAACTTTCACCGCGCGGATAACGTTGCAGCAAGCTCTCCAGTAAGCCGCTGGATGCGGCTAAATCGGTGTTGCCGTGTAAGGACTCAGCCGTTTGCTGCATGCCCATGCGCATTTCGTTCAAGTTGCCCAAGATGCGGTCCGCGATCTGGTTGGCGGCCGTCAGGTTCTGATTGGAAATACGGGTGGCATCGGCTAGCGCACGCTCCACCTGCTGCTTTTCCTGCTTGACGAGTTCGCCTTCAGCCACCGCCAAGTCTCGGGCTTTATGCGCCTCCACGCCAAATTTGAAGGCCAGCCCGGCGCCGATCAAAATCGCCAGTAATACCGCCAGACTAGCCGCCAGCACGACTTTGTTACGGGCGATGAAGCGGCGCAGCAGTTCGCCGCGCGAATAGGCATAGGCACTCACCAAGCGGCCGTCGCGATAGGCCCGTAACTCGTCGGCTAACGCAGCCGCGTTTGGAAAGCGTAGGGTTTTGTCCTTGGATAATGCCTTGTCGCAGATGGCGATCAATTCCGGCGGCATGGGCAGCTTCGGCTCCCGCGCCGAGGGCATGGGCGCCAGCGAACTGAGTTGTGCCAATATCTCATCGGCACTGCCGCGCAGCGGCGGATGGCCGGCCAATAAATAATAGAGAATACAGCCAAGTGCAAACACATCGGAGCGCGTATCTACCGCACCGAAATCGGGATTAGCTTGTTCCGGCGCCATATAGGCCGGGGTGCCGAGAATGTCGCCGATCCGGGTCAAATCCGCATCGTCGGCTACCTGTTTTGGTGCGGCAGATATTAGTGGCGCCAGATCGGCTTCGTTTTCCACCTTGGCCAAGCCCCAGTCCAAAACAATGGTTTCACCGAACGGGCCCAGCACGATATTGCCGGGCTTGAGGTCTCGATGAATCACGCCTTTGGAGTGGGCGTACGCCACCGCTTCGCAAACGTCGATCAGTCTGTCCAGCAAACTCAGGCGCCGCGACAAGGCATGCTCGGCCAACACCTCGTCATTACAGGCTTTTAGGGCTTTGGCCAGTGTATCGCCACGCACCAAGCGCATCACATAGTAGGGCGCGCCGCTTTGTTTAGTCCCCAGATCGTAAACCGGCACAATCCCCGGATGTTCCAAGCGGCCGGTGATGCGAGCTTCGCGCAGAAAACGTGCGCTCAACTCGACATCATCATTCGCTGCCTGATCCAGTAATTCCTTGATCGCCACTTCGCGGCCGATGCGCTCGTCAAACCCCAGCAACACCTGACCACCACCGCCCACGCCCACGGCGCCGCGCAAAGAATAATCATCGTTGAATTTACCGTCCTGCTCCGGACTGCCGTTCAACACCTGTGGGTAGGGGCGAGGCTTGATCCGGGTCAGATCGTCGTCTTGCGGTTTGATGAGGGTGGCGTCGTCTTCCGGGAGCATCATCTCAGACAGCTTAGCCTTGTTTAGTCTCTGCGCAGCCTGATCAAGACTGCGGCGCGGGCTTACGATCGGCGTGCCCCAGGTCGCGCTCGGGGGCAATCTGGTCGCGCACCAATTGCTTTAACTCGGTAATTTCCGGAAACCGGCCTTGCTGCTTGCGGGACCAAACTAATTCGCCGTTGGCGCGCACCTCGAAAATACCGCCAGTGTCGGGCTGCAACACCAATTCGTCCAGTTCCTGTTCAAACGTGCTTAACAATTCCTGAGCCATCCAGGCCGCACGCAGTAGCCAGCGGCATTGCGTGCAGTAGCGGATTTCGACCCGGTTCATGGCTTACAACTCGTCCCGCAGGCGTTTGTATATGCCGCCGAAACTGCCGTTACTCATCAGCAGCACGTGGCACGCGCCGCCGGTTTGGGCTTTGATGGTGGAAATGATGCTTTCCAGGTCATTGCAAATCTCGATATTGCCGGCGTATTTGAGTAGCTGGCTTAAATCCCAGCCCAGATTGTCGGGCTGATAAACGATGGCCCGGTCGGCCTGGCCCAATGATTCGGCCAACGATTGCGTATGCACGCCCAATCGCATGGTGTTGGAACGCGGCTCGACGATGGCCAGGATTTTTTCGTTACCGACTTGTTGGCGCAGGCCGTCCAGCGTGGTTTTGATCGCTGTCGGATGGTGGGCAAAGTCGTCGTAAACAGTAACGCCGGCGCTTTTGACGATGACTTCCATGCGTCGTTTCACATTTTGAAATTGCTGCAAAGCCGCTATCGCATCTTTTGCCAGAATGCCGATATGCCGGGCGGCGGCGATGGCAGACAAGGCGTTGTAGACGCTATGGCGACCGGTCAAAGTCCACTCGACTACTCCTTGCTCTTCACCGGCAAAACTGACGCTGAAGCGACTGCCGTCAGCTTTTAACAAGTGCGCCTGCCAATCACCTTCACCGTCGATAGCCGTTTTGACGACCGGAGTCCAGCAGCCTGTTTCCAGCACCTCGGTGACGTGCTGTTCGCAAGCCGGGGCGATGATCAGACCTTCGCTGGGTATGGTGCGCACCAGATGGTGAAACTGTTTTTTAATGGCGTCCAGGTTTTCGAAGATGTCGGCGTGATCGTATTCCAGGTTGTTCAAAATCGCGGTGCGTGGCCGGTAATGGACGAATTTGGAGCGCTTGTCGAAAAAGGCGCAGTCGTATTCGTCAGCTTCGATCACGAAAAAATCCGACTCGCCTAAACGTGCGGAGATGCCGAAATTCAACGGAATGCCGCCGATCAGAAAGCCCGGTTTGAAGCCGTTGTATTCAAGCACCCAGGCCAGCATGCTGCTGGTGGTGGTCTTGCCGTGGGTACCGGCCACCACCAACACCCATTTATGTTGCAACACGTGTTCCGCCAACCACTGTGGGCCGGAGATATAAGGCAAGCCTAAGTTCAATACTGCTTCCACTTCCGGATTGCCGCGCGACATGGCGTTGCCGACGACGACCAGGTCCGGTTTGAAGTCCAGGTTTTCGGCCTTGTAGCCGTTCATCAGCCGAATGCCTTGCTCTTCCAACTGCGTGCTCATCGGCGGGGAGACGTTTTGATCGGAGCCGCTGACGGTGTAGCCCAATTCGCGGGCGATCAAGGCCAGGCCCCCCATAAAGGTGCCGCAAATGCCGAGGATGTGGATGTGTAATGGCTTTTGTAATTCTGTCATTCTGATAATTTTAGCGGGGTTAATTAGTTGCAAATCCGGAAATTCGGTCGGCAGCGAATTGGATCATTTTTTCGGTTCTTCCGGCTTTTTTTTCTTCCTCGGCTTTGGGTTCGCCTTCGATTTTTTCTTCGACTTTGGCTTCCGAACCTTTAGCACCCGCCGCTTCTAACAGCTTTACGATGTTTTCCCGGCCGAGTTTTTTGGCTTTATCGAGTATTTTCACGCTCTGGCTGTCCGCCGCATTGACGTTGGCACCGGCTGCGATTAACACGCCGACGATGTCGGCATTGCCGAACATCACTGCATCCGTTAATGCGGTGGAACCCAGTTTGTCCGCCAAATTGACGTCGGCACCATACGCCAGCAGCGCCTTGACAATCCGCAAATTGCCGTTAAAACTGGCTGCCATAAGTGCGGTACGGTCGGTCTCCAATTTGCCATTGACGTCCAATCCTTGCGCCAATAGCGCTTCGACGCGGTCCAGCTTGCCGGTGGCCGCGGCGGCAAATAAATCTTTAGTATCTTCGGCAAGCGCCTGCACGGACCAGACGATTAGCGCTGCGCTCAGGAATCTGCGGATATTCATCGGATTGCTTGCTTGCGTTTGGGTATGAGTTGGGTTGAAATAAGGCAAATACTGATTTACATCATCTATCAATGAGCGAAAAAAACAAAGTTTTAGTTGAAGCCCAACCCTACTATATCGAGGCCCAATCGTCCCCCGAACAGAACCGCTATGTGTTCGCCTATACCATCACCATCACCAACGTCGGTTCCACGCCGGCCAAATTGCTGACTCGCCACTGGCTGATCACCGATGCCAACGGCAAGGTGCAGGAAGTCAACGGCGACGGCGTGGTGGGAGAAAACCCGCATCTTAGCCCCGGCGACTCGTTCCGCTATACCAGCGCGGCGATGATAGAAACTCCGGTCGGGGTGATGCAAGGTAAGTATCAAATGCAATCGGACGCCGGCGAAAATTTTAACGCAGCCATTCCCAAATTCACTTTATCGATACCCAGAACGCTGCACTAATGGCGATTTATGCAATTGGTGACATTCAGGGCTGTTACGACGAGTTTCGTCGTTTGCTGGACCATATAAGCTTCGATCCGAATCAGGATCAACTCTGGCTGGCCGGCGACTTGGTGAACCGCGGCCCAAAATCCTTGGAAACGCTGCGCTTTGTGAAAGGCTTGGGTTCTGCGGCCGTTACCGTACTGGGCAATCACGATCTGCACTTGATTGCGACCGTGGTGTCGCTAGGCAAGGCCGGTAAAAAAGACACGCTGAGCGACGTTTTAAGGGCCGAGGATTGCGAAGAGCTGATAACCTGGCTGCGCCATCAAAAGCTGTTCCATCACAATGATAATTTTTGCATGCTGCATGCCGGTTTGCCACCGCAGTGGGATTTTGAAACCACACTGCGCATGGCGCGTGAAACCGAGCAAGCCATGCAAAGCCCGGATCACGAACGCTTTTTCCGCTCCATGTACGGTAACAAACCCGTGGTCTGGCGCGACGATTTACTGAAAACCGAAAAACTGCGCTTTGCGATCAATTGTTTCAGCCGGCTGCGCTATTGCACCGTCGACGGCGTGATGGATTTTGGGCCCAAAGGCGCGCCCGGCAGCCAACCCGACCACTTAATGCCCTGGTTTGAAGTGCCGGGCCGCAAAAGTATCGATATGCGCATCATCTTCGGCCATTGGTCCACGCTGGGCTATTTCACCGGCTATAACTGTTACTCAATAGACACCGGCTGCTTGTGGGGCGGACAATTAACGGCGCTGGAACTGTCAGAACAACCCAGACGTTTCAGCATCGACTGCGTGGCCTCGCATAATCCCAAGGCTTTTTCAGAGTAATGAACTTTTGCCGGCGTTCCGGCATCAGTTCCCTCGCACACCAAGCACCACATCAATTTAACTTGAGATTAGACCATGCGAAAAAACCTGTTCCTCGCCATCATCCTGGCCTTGCCATTAACCGCCTTCGCTTACCCTAGTGAAAACGACTATGGCCAACCGGTGGACCACAAACTAGAACATTTGAACAAACTGCTGCAACTCAGTCCGGAGCAAAAAACCAAACTGGAAGCGATTTTTAAAGAACAGCACGAAAAATTCCGCGCCATCCACGAAGAGTCGCACAGCCGAATGAAAGAAGTGTTAACTCCTGAACAAATGCAGAAAATGGACGATTTGCGCAAGCAGCACCAGGAACAGATGCGCGAGCAAGCATCTCGTAAGCCGGCCCCATAAAAAAACGGCCTCAGCAGTAGTTGTGACTGCTGAGGCCGTTGTTTGAACCAGCGTATTTTTTAAGAGAAATTTCGACCGTAAAAAATCTCGGCCATTTCTTCCTGCAGCATGCCTTGGATTTCTTCCTGATCCTCGTCGCTGAAATTACTTTCCTTTTCGAACAGGTAATTTTCCAGTTCGGTTTCTTTCAACATCATCTTGGTGTGGAAGATGTTTTCCTGATACACATTTACGTCGATCATCTGGTACAACTCTTTCGTGCTTTCCGCGATGTAATTCTGGATGGAATTGATTTTATGATCGATGTAATGTTTTTGCCCGGACACATCGCGGGTAAAGCCGCGCACCCGGTAGTCCATGATGACGATGTCGGACTCAAAACTGTGAATCAGATAATTCAAGGCTTTCAGCGGGGAAATTTGCCCACAAGTTGACACGTCGATGTCGGCCCGAAACGTACAAATATCGGTATCCGGATGGCTTTCCGGATAAGTGTGTACGGTGATGTGGCTTTTATCCAAATGCGCTAAAACCGTCTCCGGCAACGGGCCGGGTGACTCGGAATTCATGCCGGCCGGAATGACCGCACCTTCGGAAATCAGCATCGTCACACTGGCACCCTGCGGATCGTAATCCTGATGGGCGATATTCAAAATTTGCGCGCCAATGATGTTGGCTACGTCTTTTAAAATCTGCGTCAAACGTTTGGCGTTATAGGCTTCGTCGATATATTCGATGTAGGCTTTTTCCTGCTCTTTGGGTGCATAGCAAACGTCGTAAATATTAAAACTCAACGATTTGGTCAGGTTATTAAACCCGTGTAACTGTAATTTGCTCAACCGATCAACCCTCTATAACTTCAAAATCATGACTTATTTCCACGCCCGCTTTGCCCAACATAATGGAAGCCGAGCAATATTTTTCGGCGGATAACTTCACCGCCCGTTCCACTGCGGCAACCGGCAGATTTTTACCCGTCACCTTGAAGTGCAAATGAATTTTGCTGAATACGGCCGGTACTGTGTCCACCCGTTCCGCAGTCAGTTCGGCAGTGCAATGCACAATCTCGTGGCGGCCTTTTTGCAGAATATCCACGACGTCGAACGACGAACAGCCGCCCACGCCCAACAACAGCATTTCCATGGGGCGCACCCCGAGATTACGGCCGCCGTGATCCGGCGGCCCGTCCATCACAACCGTGTGCCCGCTGCCGGATTCGCCGACGAATAATCTGCCGTCGACCCATTTAATCGTTGCCTGCATGTTAAACCCCAACCAAATTCAAAATTGTCGCGAATTTTACAACGAACCCGTCAAATGTCTTGATTTTTTTGTAAAACTACTGCACCTTGATAGGGTAACCAATCTAGTTCACAGAATTATTACAAATTATGAGCTTTGTTAAACAAAACAAGATTTCACCCTCTGCCCTGGACGCCTTTTTACGCTTCTGCCATGTTAGGAGCTATCCAGCCAAAATCACCATAGTCCGCCCTGGCGACATAGGTGACAAACTGTTGTTTGTGGTCGACGGCTCGGTCAGCGTCAGCGTCGAGGACGAGGAAGGCCGCGAGTTGATTTTGGCGTATTTGAACAAACACGATTTCGTCGGCGAGATCGGGGTGTTCAAAAATGCCGAAACGCGGAGCGTACTGGTGAAAACCCGCACCAAATGCCAGATGGCGGAAATCGGCTACGAGCGCTTCAAAATGCTGCTCAACGCCGAGTTGCGCGATCAAGCGGTGGAAATTTTAACGGTACTCGGTGAACAGCTCTCGACTCGCTTGTTGATCACCAGCCGTAAATACCGCGACCTGGCGTTTATGGACGTGGAAGGCCGTATCGCCCGCACCCTGTTGGATTTGGCCAAGGAGCCGGACGCAATTACCCATCCGGACGGCATGCAGTTGCATATCACCCGCCAGGAAATCGGCCGGATCGTCGGTTGTTCCCGCGAGATGGCAGGGCGCGTATTGAAAGAGCTGGAAGACAAGGGCTTGATCACCGCACACGGTAAAACCATCGTGGTATTCGGCACACGTTAACGCCGCGTGAAGGGCGAATTCATTCGCCCTTTGAGACACTACCGAAAAACGGCTTTACCAAACTTTGCCGAGCACCATCGACATAGGTAAATACCACCGGCACCACCAGCAGACTTAACAAAGTAGAGCTAATCAAGCCGCCAATCACCGCCACCGCCATCGGCTGGCGAAAACTGGCGTCCGCCCCCCATCCCAACGCAATCGGCAACATACCGGCAATCATGGCCACCGTGGTCATGACTATAGGCCGGGCGCGTTTATGGCAGGCATCCAGCAAGGCCTCGTGCCGACTCAGGCCATGTTCGCGCATCGCCAGCAACGCATATTCCACCAGCAGGATCGAGTTTTTGGTGACGATGCCCATCAGCATGATCAAGCCTATCATCGACGGAATATTCAACTCGCCGCCGGTCAGCAACAGTGCGACAAACGCGCCGCCCATTGACAACGGTATCGCCGACAGGATGGTCAAGGGTTGAAAGAAATCCTTGAATAGCAACACCAATACGCAAAACACGCACAGCAATCCGGTCAGCATCGCCATACCAAAACTGCTGGCCAATTCGGCCATGATTTCGGCGTCGCCGGTACGAATCAATTTAACGCTGGACGGCATATTGACCACGGCCGGCAAAGTTTTGGCGGCGGCCAGCGCCTCACCCAGGGACATGCCGCCCAGTTCGGCGTTGACCGTAACATAGCGGCGCCGGTCATACCTGTCAACCTGCGCCGAACCGCTGGCTAACGTTAGCTCCGCCACACTGGACAGCGGCACCAACCTATCCCCCGCCCTTACTCTTAGATTGGCTAAGACCTGCAAATCCTGCCGCGCGGCATCGGCTATCCTTACCCGAATCGCGAGTTGGCGGTTATCCAGATTCAACTTGGCCAGTTGGGCGTCGAAATCACCGCTGGTGGCAATCCGCACCGTTTCACCGATCAGCTCGGCCGTCACGCCTAGTTCGGCAGCGCGCTGCCAGTCCGGCCGAATGGCGATTTCCGGCCGTTCCAGGCTGGCCGTGGAACTGATGCTGCTCAAGCTACCCATATTACGCAAATCGCGCTCTAAGGCCTGCGCGCTGGCCTTTAAGGCCGCCGCATTATCGCTAGACAGTATCAAAGACATCTTCTCGCCCGGCCCTCCAATGCCAATGGAGAAGCGGGAGCCGGGCACTTCGCGCAACACTGCCCGCACCGCCTGTTCAATCTGCGCTTGATGCGGCCGCTGTCCTCGCTCGCTCAAAGTTAAGGTCAGCGCGCCCTTACGTTGTTCGCCCGGTCTGGTCACGCCGCCACCGACTATTTGACTGCTACCGACCGCGGTAAAAATGTGTTCGACACCTGCCAGCGGTTGCAGAACCGTTCGCGCCGCTTCGGCGACTCGACCGGCATCGTTTATCGAACTACCCGGCGGCAACTCGAATTGCACCGTGGTATAACCACGATCAGCGGGCGGCACGAATCCCGCCGGGATCAAGGGCAACAATAAGCAAGCACCGATAAAAAACAGCGTGGAGAGCAGCATCGTCGCCCGGCGATGACGCAGGGTCCACTGCACCGCTTGCAGGTAAATGGGCATCAATCTGCCATCGACACTGGCAGGATGATGACCCTCGGTAAGTAAATAGGCCGCCAGCATCGGCGTCAGCAAGCGCGCTACCAGCAAGGACGCCAGGACCGCGACCACCGCCGTCCAGCCGAATTGCCGGAAAAACAATCCGGAAACCCCGCTCATCAACGCGGTGGGCATAAACACCACCACCAGCGTCAAGGTGGTGGCGATGACCGCCAGCGCAATTTCATCGACTGCCTCAGCAGCGGCCTGGCGAATACTCTTGCCCATCCGCACATGCCGGGCAATATTTTCGATTTCCACGATCGCATCGTCCACCAAAATCCCGACCACGATAGCCAAGGCCAGCATGGTCAGCATATTCAAGGAAAATCCCAGCCAATGCATCACCGCAAAGGTCGGCAGAATCGACAAAGGTAGGGCCGAAGCCGACACTAAAGTCGCCCGCCAATCGCGCAAGAACCACCATACCACCAGCACCGCCAACAGCGCCCCTTCGTAGAGCATCATCATCGAGCCTTCGTACTGCTCTTGCGAATACGCTACCGAACCGGAAATCAGGGTAAAACTCAGGGACGGATCGGCTTCCCGCATCCGCGCCAAGGCCTGTTCCACATCATTAGCGATGCGGGTTTCGTCAAACCCCTTGGCCCTGTAGATGTTGAATCCGATCAACGGCTTGCCGTCCAAGGCTGCCAATTGCGTACGCTCGGCAACGGTGTCGCGGACCGTGGCGATTTGCTCCAAGCGCACCTCGCCGCCGTTGGCTATAGGCACCGGAAAGGTCGCCAGTTCGCTGGCCTGCCGCACCGTGGCCAGCGTGCGCACCGATTGCTCCGCCAAGCCCACATTACCCCGGCCGCCGGAAGACTCCTGCTGCGCCTGTTTCAAGGCTCGCGACACATCGGTCGCGGTGACGCCCAGCGAAGCCAAGCGCACCGGATCGACTTCCAAGTGTATTTCCCGCTGCACACCGCCCAGGCGTTCGAAACGGCCGACGCCGGCCACGCCCAACATGACCTTGCTGACGTTATCATCCACCTGCCAGGATAAGGCTTCCTCTTCCAGTTTGGTCGAGGCAATCGCATAGGTCAAAATCGGCGCGCCACCCACTGTCACCGCACTGATACTAGGTTGCAGCACACTACTCGGTAAATCCGAGCGCACCCTGTCCACCGCATCCTTGGTTTCTATCAAGGCATCGGAAAGCTTTTTTTCCAGAATAAATTCGACATTGATTTGCACCAAACCATCGGTAATCGAGGTGCGGATATGCTTCAATCCGGACAGCGTGGCAATCGAATCCTCGACTTTGCGCGCCACTTCGGTTTCCAACTGTGCCGGCGCCGCACCCGGTTGATTAAGTTTGACGATAACGCTGGGTAAATCCAGATCCGGCAAGCTCTGTATGGATAACTGTTGTAAACCGCGCAGTCCGGCCAGTGACAGTAAGATAAACAGTAAAATCGATGGAATGGGGCTGCGAATCGACCAAGAGGCAAAACTCATCAATCAACCCTCGCCGGCGCGATGTGCACGAGATCACCATCATTGAGAAAGCCGGCCCCCTCCAATACCACGCGCTCTGCTTCGCTCAAACCGTGGACGATTTCAATATCCACCCCGTACTGACGGCCGGTAGCGACCGCCTGCAAACTTACCGGGGAGGTATCGGCATCGCTGAGCAGCTTCAGCACATAGTTGCGGCCATCGCGGATCACCACGCTGGCGGCCGGCACCACCAATGCCGGACGCTGACTTAACTCGATCCGGCCATTGGCATACATGCCGGCCCGCGCCTGACTGCCCGGCAGGATGTCGGCGTACACGACGCCCAATCGCGACTGCTCGTCCAAGGCCGGCGCCAGTTGCCGCACCCTAGCTTGGGCAACGCTGCCGTCCGGCAGGCTCAGTTGTATCGCTTGCCCCGCCTGAATTTGCGCGATTTGCCCGGCGGTCAATTCACCACGCCATTCCAGGCGATTTTGCCGAATTAACCGAAACAACTCCTGCCCGCTGCCGGCCACCGCGCCCAGGGTTGCCATTCGCGCGCTAATCGCGCCGTCGTCAGGCGCCCGCACCTCGGCATAGCTTAGTTGCAACTGTTTAGCAGCCAACTGGGCCTTGATCGCATCGACCTGAATTCGGGAGGTTTCCGCTTCGGTTTCGTACCGCAACAACTCCTGTTGACTCAGCGTCGCTGCGTTTTTGAGTTTCAGCACCCGCTGTTTGTTGGTTTCGGCTTGCGCGGCGGTGGCCCGCGCCTGGGCCAGATTGGCCTGCAATTGCGCCAGATCGGCGCGCAGCATATCAGCATCGAAACGCGCCAATAGCTGACCGCGCTTGACCTGATCGCCGACATTGACATTGACTTCGATTAACCTTAATCCGGATTGCTGGGCGCCGATGACGGCTTCTTGCCAGGCCGTAATCGCCCCCGACGCTTCCAGGGTGGTCGGCCACTGCCGCCATTGCGGCACTGCCCGCGTCACCGTCAGCGCCGGCACCGTTTTTCCCGGCGCTGCTGCGCCTGGACTTTCGCGGTTTAACAACCAAACTATTAGCACCGCACAGCATGCCAGTACGGTAAAAATCCCGATAAGCAATGAACCGCGTGCCAATCCACGCTGGGAATAAAGGGTATAAAAGCTTATACGGCGGGCTAGGTGTGTCATCATGACGAAAAATCTCGGCAAACATTACTCAGCTCCAAGTCTATACGACAATTTAAAACTGAACCATCGGGTCTAGAATAAGCCAAACAGCGGCCTAGTGCTCGAAACTCAGCCGACTCGCTCGAATAAGGAAGGTTCCATGAGAAAGAAAAGTGGAGAACGTTGCCAAGCCATTCTGGATGCGGCAAAAACCCTGTTTGAAAAAGTCGGTTTCGAACAAGCGACGATGGCGGAAATCGCCGCTACTGCCGGCCACTCCAAGGCCACGCTGTACAACTATTTCAGCTCCAAGGAGCAGTTGTTTCTGGAATTGGCGCGCCGTTCCGCTGATCGCCACAGCGAGCAATTATTTTCCTTGCTGATGCCGGACTGCGGCAGTGCGCCTCTCGATACACTGCCAGACCAGGTCAACCAAGTCCTGGCACTGTTGCAACCTTCCGACGACTTGCCGGCCACTTTGCAACGTTTCGGCGAAGGCGTGATGAGCAACTTTCTGTCCTTGAAAAGTTTGGCGGCCCGACGCATGTTGATCGCAGCCGCCGCCACTCAGCCGGAAGCCGGCCGCCTGTTTTTCGAAAACGGCCCCGCCAAGGGCATGCAATTTACTGCGCAATTTTTCGCACAAGCGATGAATGCCGGCCAGTTGCGGCATGCCGACCCACATGTGGTGGCCGCGCATTTTCGCGGTTTGCTGGAATCGGAAGTATACGAATCGGGCTTGTTCAACGCCCGCCGGGAATTGAAACCCAAACAAGTTAAAGCCACAGTCGAGCGCGCCGTCAGCGCGTTTATGAGAGCCTATGCACCGACTGCCACCGATTTGACTGACGATTAGCTATTGCTTGAACACTTCGCGAAACAACTGTTGCATGGCTTCCCAGGATTGTTTATCCGCCTCGGCATCGTAAGCAATAGGCAAATTATTGGCTTTGCCCAACCTATCCGCGTCGGGGTTGGTGAAACCGTGGCGCGCGCCGGGATAGTTAACCAAACGATAGTCCACGCCGGCTTGGGTCATTTCTTTTTCAAACGCCGCAATACTGTCGGCGCTGACAAACTCGTCGGCCGCGCCGTTCAAAACCAATACCCGCGATTTGACCTGCCCACGTCTTGCCGGGGTTTGCGTGGCCAGATTACCGTGAAAACTCACCACTGCCGCCAGATCGGTACCCAAGCGCGCCATATTCAAGACTGTCGCACCACCGAAACAATAACCTATCGCCGCAATCTTACCCTTATCGACACTGGCTTGTTTTTGTAAAAAGGCTAAAGCCGCCGTAAAACGTAATTGCGAAACGCCGGCCCGCTCCACGACGCTGTTCATGAAGGTTGAGGCTTCGGCTGCATGCTCGCTGGATTTGCCGTCGCCGTACATATCGACCGCCAGCGCGGTATAACCCAGTTCCGCCAACATCTTCGCGCGCTGCCGGGCGTAGTCGTTCAAGCCCCACCATTCGTGAACCACCAGCACGCCGGGCTGCTTCTCGCCTTTCGTATCGTCCCAAACCAGATAGCCTTTTAGCGTGGTATCGCCGGCGGTATAACTCACGGCTTGCTCCTGCAATGCCGCTTGCAAACCGGAACTGAACAATAAGGCCAAAAAGAATAAACTACGCATCATAGAAACCTCCTGTTGAAAAATGGCCTTACGTTTACACTGCTAACGGGCATTGTCAATCTCTAGGGCCTTCCAACAATAAAATTCCATCGGGGCGACGGGTTTTACAGCAACCTAGGCGCTGTGATTTCCTTTAAACGAACGGCAAACATAAACTCCATGACGCATTCCGGCGCAAAACCTATCTGGCGACAAATCCCGAAAAGCGTTTGGGCATTGGGTTTTGTCAGTATGTTGATGGATATTTCCTCGGAAATGATCCACAGCCTGCTGCCGGTATTCATGCTCACCACTCTGCATGCCAGCAGTTTGAGCATCGGTTTGATCGAAGGCGCAGCGGAAGCGACCGCGCTGATCGTCAAGGTGTTTTCCGGGGTGCTCAGCGATTATTTGGGCAAGCGCAAAAGTCTGGCCTTGATAGGTTACAGCCTGGGAGCCTTGACCAAACCCCTGTTTGCCATCGCCGGCAGCAGCGGTATGGTTTTAAGCGCGCGACTGCTGGACCGGGTCGGCAAAGGCATACGCGGCGCACCGCGCGACGCACTGGTTGCCGACATTACCCCGCCGGAAATTCGCGGCGCGGCCTTTGGCCTCAGGCAATCGCTGGATACGGTCGGCTCTTTTCTGGGACCATTGCTGGCGGTGGCGCTCATGCTCCTGTGGGCCAACGATTTTCGGGCGGTTTTTTGGGTGGCCGTGATCCCCGGCGGGCTGTCGGTGCTGATGTTGCTGTTTGGTGTGCGCGAACCCAAGCATCTGCAGCGTTCGCAACACGGCAACCCCATCAAGCGCGCCAATCTGCAACGCTTAAATGCCGACTATTGGCGGGTAGTGATGATAGGCGCGGTGTTCACACTGGCGCGATTCAGCGAGGCCTTTTTGGTGCTGCGCGCCCAACAAAGCGGCATTCCGATTGCGCTGTTACCCTTGGCAATGGTGGCGATGAATGTTGTTTATTCGGCCACGGCTTACCCGTTTGGCCGTCTGTCCGACCGCGTATCGCATCGCAAATTGCTGGCTTGGGGGCTGTTGGTACTCATCGTCGCCGACCTAGTACTGGCCAGTAGCGCCGATTGGCGGATAGTGTTGGCCGGCGTTGGGCTTTGGGGGGTGCACATGGGCATGACTCAGGGCCTGCTGGCCAAAATGGTCGCGGACACGTCACCGGCCGACCTGCGCGGCACCGCTTACGGATTTTTCAATCTGGTCGGCGGCATCGCCATGCTGTTGGCTAGCGTCATGGCGGGGTTGCTGTGGGATAGCTACGGCGCCGAGTTTACGTTTTACGCGGGGGCCGGATTTTGTTTAATGGCCTTATGCATCCTCATCGCTCGTCGCCGGGGTAAAGCAGCTCATTGAGCGTTTATTGGATTGGAGCAGCCGCAGATTAAAACAGGAAAAATCCTCGAAAGATTTTGAAATAGGCCTACAAAGATGTAAGCTTTAGCGTACAAAAAATCTCGTCAACGACTGCGCGTTTCAGCCGAATAAGTACTTAAAGCCTAGTTTGAAATACATCCTTCTCAGCCGGTTACAGCGTATCAATAAATACCAGCTTTGGCTGATTTCGGTTGCTCTGGCGACAATGCTCACCGAATCGATTGTGGCGATAATGGAATGGCTGCTGAAAGGCGAAATCAGCTTCGATTATCTACTTACCGGCTTGGTCGCTTCGCTACTGGTCGCCTCTTTGATCTGCGCGATGATCATTGTTTTTTTAGACCAGTTGAGCAGTTTGAACGACGACAATATCCAATTAAGCACTATTGTCACCGCACTCCCCATTCCACTGGCGCTATTCGACGACAAGCGCAATCTGCAAATGCTGAACCCGGAATTTACCAAGGTCTTCGGGTACCGGCTCCGGGATATTCCCAACCTGCCCGCGTGGCAATTACAGGCATTCCCCGATCCTGTTTACCGTGAAACGATTGGCGCGGAATGGCAAAAGCGCTTCGAAAATGACGACCAAGAATTTCAGCCCCTGGAAATCAAAGTTCGTTGCAAAAACGGTCTGAACAAGCACGTCATGACCACCGCTACCCGCATAGGTGGGGCCGGCAAGAAAATGCAACTGGTATTGCTCTACGATATTTCCAAACGCATCAATGCAATGAACGCGCTCGCCGAGTCGCGCAGCTTGCTGCAATCGGTGATCGAAACCATACCCATGCGGGTATTTTGGAAAGACCTGCACTCGCGCTATCTCGGCTGCAACTCGCAGTTCGCGCGAGATGGCGGTTTCACGAGAACCGAAGACCTCCTCGGTAAAGTCGATCAGCAACTATCCTGGCGAAACCAGGCTTTGCGCTATCGTGCCGACGACCGCCAGGTCATGCAATCCAATCTGCCTAAGCTGGCTTACGAAGAGCCGCAAACCACGCCTGAGGGCAAAGAGATTCTACTGAGAACATCGAAAGCGCCACTGCGCAATAGTTTGGGCGAAACCATCGGGGTATTGGGAGTATACGATGACATCACCGAGCTAAAGAAGATCGAAAACGAGTTGTGGCTGGCCAAAACCATGGTCGATAAAAGCAAGACCGCTTTCTTCTGTCTTGATCCGAAGGGCATGGTGACGTACGTCAACGATTACGCTTGCCAGTCCTTGGGCTATTCGCGGGACGAACTGGTGGGTATGGCACCCTGGGAATTCGATCCGGACCTTTTGGCCAGCGCCTGGTCAAACATTTGGCAGCGCTTGCGCGACTGTGAAATTGTCAGCCACGAAAGCCGCCATCGACGTAAGGACGGCACGATTTTCCCGGTTGAGCTCACCTGCCACTATATCGCTCACAATGGCTTGGAACTGAGTTTTACCTTCGCGCAAAATATTAGCGAACGCAAACGCCTGGACACCGAACTGCGGATTGCCGCGACCGCTTTTGAATCGCAGGAGGGCATGATGATTACCGATGCCGATGCCGTCATTTTAAAGGTGAATAAATCCTTTACCGAGATTACCGGCTACTCCAGCGAAGAGGCCATCGGTCAAAAAATGAATATCCTCAATTCCGGCATTCACGATGCGCTGTTTTTTGCCGAAATGTGGCAATCCATTGATAGCAAAGGTGTCTGGCAAGGTGAAATCTGGAATCGGCGCAAGAACGGCAATATATTTCCGGAATGGCTCACCATTAGCGCCGTGAAAAACCCGGATGGCAAAATAACCCATTATGTCGGCACGATGATGGACATAACGGCGCGTAAAGCCATAGAGCAACACATTCATCATCTGGCCCACTTCGACGCACTGACCGACTTGCCCAATCGTACCTTGCTGATCGACCGCTTGCATCAGGCTATCGCTCAGGCCAGACGCGAACGCAGTTTGCTGGCCTTGCTCTATCTGGACCTGGATAAATTCAAGCCGGTCAACGACAGCTTCGGCCACGATGTCGGCGACTTATTGCTGAAAGAGGTGGCGAATCGTCTGGAGGCTTGCGTCAAGCGGGAAACGGATACCGTGTCGCGTTTGGGCGGCGATGAGTTTGTAATTTTACTCAGCCAATTGGACCAACACTCCGCGGCCGGGCTGGTGGCCGAAAACATCTTAAGCAGTCTGAATCAGCCGTTTGTGATTCAACAACACACGCTGGATATTTCTTCCAGTATCGGCATTGCCGTTTATCCCGATGACGGCCTGGAGGCAAATAGCCTGATGAAAAACGCCGACAATGCCATGTATCAAGCCAAATGCGCGGGGCGGGGCTGCTTTCGGTTTTTCAGACCCAAAGCCGATGGCTAATTACCGACGGCAGCCGCCGGCCCGGACAACCACAGGCCAAGCCTTGGCTCCATCGCCAGACCGTTCACGTCGGTAAATTGAAACGGTACGGAGATCAGCTCCATACCGCGATTGATCTGCACCGCAAAATGCAAATGCGGCCCAGTCGTCAAACCGGTATTGCCGGAGTAAGCGATCAGCTGCCCGGTTGCCACCCGCATTCCTGGCGTGACTTGGGCTTTTTCCAGAGCCAAATGCGCGTACACAGCCATGGAGCCGTCCTCATGCAAGATCCTGATACTGTTAGCCTTGCTGGCGTAAGCCTGGCTAGTGCCATGACTGGTATAGTCATTTTCCACTTCCAGCACGATACCGCCCCGGGCTGCGTAAACCGGCGTATCAACCGGCATCATGATGTCTACCGCATAACGATTCTGTTCATCGTTATGACTGTATGGTCCATTAAAAGCTTGGGTAATTTGAAAATGTGCGCCGGCCGGCAAAGGTGGTTTATAAAGGGTTTGACTCACATAGCCGGGTAAAGGCCGCCCAACCACATAGCTATATTGCAGATTGACACTATAAAAACCGGCGCTCTGGTTGGGAATAAGCGAAAACAAGCTGCCGGACTGTCCTGATTCAACGACAAAGCGGCGCGGCAAATCCGGATTGGCGCTGACATTTTCCCGCTCACGCCAATCGACGGCCAGTTCGATGGGCCCCGGATAGGCGTTCAGCGCAAAAAAACTCGGCTGCAAATCATCGGCCGTTTTTTCCAGCCAAACGCGCTTAGGATTGGCGGCTTTTAACTGCCTGACTGCTACCGGCTGATTCGATGCGGGGGCCTGATCGGTAAAAAACCAGGTACCTTCGGCATCCTGATATTTATAAAGCTTTTTAGCTGCGCCGCTACTGGACGCCAGTAACAGCGAGATCGCCAAAATACCGCGAGCAAACACCGGTCGCCACGATTATTTGCGGGTAGAACTAAAGGTGTAAGACCGCACCACGCCTTGTGCGTCGAAGCGAATCAGCAAATCCTGGGAATCGTTACCGCCGAACAAGGCATATTTGTAGATCCCGTAAGTCCAGGTAGGCTTACCATCTTCCATACCGGTACGCCAAGGCGTGCCGAACATTTCGGTAATATCTTGCTTACGGGTTTGGCCGACCTTGATTTCCGGCACTCGGACGGGGGAAAACTCTTGGCCGACAGTAAAGCAACCGGTCAGTTGCGTCGTCGCAAGGCAGGCGACTAATAGAAGTGAACTAAAGCCAAAAGCGCGTGGTCCGCGTTTTGCAAGAAAATTGTTCATTGGTATTCCCTGATTGAAAAGTTGATTGATATAAACTAGCTGTTAGTGGCTTATCTTAGCCGGTTCCAGCCGCGATTCGAAAATTTTTTAGCCTCCGATAAGATGTCATCATGCCTACCGAAAACCACAATTCAGCCCTCGATAATCTGAACTTCGACAATCGCTTTATCCGCGAGCTGCCTGGTGATCCCGAACCGGATAATTTTCGGCGCCAAGTTTATGCAGCCTGCTATTCCCGGGCCAATCCGACGCCGGCGCAGCAACCCAGATTGGTCGCTTATTCCAGAGAAGTCGCGGAAGATTTGGACTTATCCGCCGAACTGTGCGAATCGGAAGATTTTTGCCAAGTATTCTCCGGCAGCCGGCTAGCAAAAGGCATGGAAGCGTATGCGATGTGCTACGGCGGCCATCAATTCGGCCATTGGGCCGGTCAGCTCGGCGACGGCCGGGCTATCAACTTGGGCGAGGTGGTTAATCAGCGTAAGCAACGCTACACCTTGCAACTAAAAGGCGCGGGCGTGACGCCATATTCCCGCAGCGCCGACGGTTTGGCGGTTCTGCGTTCTTCAATACGCGAGTTTTTGTGCAGCGAAGCCATGCATCATCTCGGTGTGCCGACCACCCGCGCCTTAAGCGTGATACTTACGGGTAAACAGGTGGTGCGTGATATGTTTTACGACGGTAATCCGCAAATGGAACCGGGTGCGGTGGTGTGCCGGGTGGCGCCGTCGTTCGTCCGCTTCGGCAACTTTCAAATATTCACCGCGCGCGATGACATCGATTCGCTGAAAAAACTGGTGGATTACACCATCCGCACCGATTTTCCTGAGCTGGGCGAACCGTCGATACCAGTCTACCTGGATTGGTTTAAAGCCGTGTGCCGCAAGACGGCCGAGATGATCGTGCACTGGCAGCGGGTCGGCTTTGTGCACGGCGTGATGAATACCGACAATATGTCGATCCTGGGCTTAACTATCGATTATGGCCCTTACGGCTGGCTTGAAAATTACGATCCGGACTGGACCCCCAACACCACCGATGCTCAAGGCCGCCGTTACCGCTTCGGCAATCAGGCGAAAATCGCCTATTGGAATTTGGTACAACTCGCCAACGCTCTGTATCCCTTGATTATGCGCGCCGAAAGTTTGCAACAAGCTTTATCGGCTTATACCGACACCTTCGACGCCGGCTGGCAGGCGATGATGGCCGCCAAATTGGGCCTAACAAGGTTCGAGCCCAGCGAAGACGAGACCTTGGTGAACGACTTAACCCAGCTCATGCAAGCCGCTGAAACCGATATGACTTTGTTTTATCGGCAGCTGGCTGACGTCGATGTCAGCGCGGAATCGAATTCGCCGGCGCAATTTTTAGCGCTGTTGCAGCGTACCAGCTACGAGCCGTTGAACGACGACCTCATGGAACAAGCTAGCCGCTGGTTCGCCATTTATCGCCTGCGCAGTCAGCGCGACGGCAGGCTAACACTGGATCGCAGTTCAGCGATGAACGCGGTCAATCCGAAATACGTATTGCGTAATTATCTGGCGCAATTGGCTATTGACCAAGCCGAACAGGGCGATTTTTCTTTAGTCCAGGAGTTACTCGAAGTGCTGCGACGCCCTTACGCCGAACAAGCGGATAAACAGAGTTTTGCCGCTAAACGGCCCGATTGGGCTAAGCAGCGCGCCGGCTGCTCCATGCTGTCCTGCAGCTCCTAACGACTCGTCTCGGCAAATTTCGAACCAAGGTACTATGTCAACTTGTTCAAATTAGCTTATTATTCGGTCACAAAATCACGTTATTTATTTGGAATAAACTTCGGAGCAAAGCATGGCCAAAGAAATCGGCATCGTTAAAATCGCAACTGGCACCGTTACCGCCATTGCCGCCGACGGCAGTAAACGTATTTTGCAGGTCGGCGACCGCGTTTACCCAACCGATCTTTTGACCACTGCCGACGGCAGCACGGTGATGATACAACTTGCCAATGGCTCGTTTATTGATATGGGCGGCAACGACAGCATGCAGCTTGCTGCAGCGCTGCAGGAACAAGGCGAGCCGGCTCAGATCACCCAGAATCCGACACCCGCCGGTCCCAGCGCGGAAGATATTCAGGCGGCCTTACTGGCCGGCGCCGATCCAACCACAATAGCTGAAGCGACTGCCGCTGGCGGTGCGCCGGCAGCAGGAGGCGCGCCTGGGGCAGGTAACGAAGGCCATGTGCCGGTTATCGTCGAATATCTCAACCCTGTAGCACCGGTCACGAATGGTTTCGATACCACCGGTCCCAATGTCGCATTTCCGCCGATTGTGCCGGAAGTTTTGATTTTGAATCCGGAGCAGGCCGCTGCAACCTCCGGCAACCAGCCGCCGATTGCAGGCAATGACAGCGTTACAGGCTTAACACCCGGCAGCAGTGTTACGATCAACGTGCTGGGCAACGACAATGACCCGGATGGCACGCTCAACCCCGCCAGCGTGCAAATCGTCGGCAGTAACGGACCCGGTCAACCACTAGTTGTGCCTGGCCAGGGTATTTGGACTGTCGACACGACTACAGGCTCCATCACTTTTACGCCAACCCCCGGTTTTACCGGCAATCCGACTCTGATCACCTACACCGTCGAGGATGATTTGGGCCTGGAGTCCAATCCCGCCGAAGTCAGCATTGTTTACGTGCCTACTGTCACTGTCAGCGACGTCATCGTGGACGAAAGTGACGCTAGCTTACCCCCTGCCGAGACCGGCGCTCTGCGTATTAACGGCCAAGCACCAACATCGGTTGTCTTGTCGGCCAGTGGGGCAACCTGGGACGCCGCTACGCAAACCCTGACAGCCAGCGACGGTTCTTATCAGGTAGTTGTGAACAATGACAGTTACACCTTTACCTTGCTAAACGCTTTGACCCACATAAACACAGGCGCACCGGAATCGCCGGCTATTGGCTTTACATTTTCCGCGACGTTAACCGATCAGGACGGAAGGGTCGCGAATACGACGTTTAGTGCGAACGTGTTTGATGATGCGCCCTTCGTCAAAAACAGCAACGGGAATTTACAAGATGCCGCAGGTCAAACATTAACGGGCTTGATTGATTACGATCTGGGTTTTGACGGCTTTGGGAGTGCCGGTGGTGTAAATTTGACAAACAATAATGGGGCGTTAACGTCTCGAGCAGATGGTATTTCTTATTTGATTGTCGATAGCAACGGCGACCAGTTACAAGAACTTTATGCTTTTGTCGATAACGGTGCCCTGACGACCACATTTGCCGACCTCAGTGCTGACCGCATGGTATTTTCGCTGCTGCCGACAGTTAACGGCGCCGTAGATGGTGCGTACAAATTGGAATTGCACGATGTTTTGGATTTGCCTGCTGCACCGAGCACCACTCTAGATTTTGGCAGCGCCGCGCTGGCTTTCGGTGCCGGAAAAGTTGCTGTAGGGAATTCTCTGCTTGTTGAGGGCAGCAACCTGTTTATCGACTCAGCAAACAATGACGTCGGTGTGGGTGATAGATTTTTGGATGCATCGGAAGTAATAACCTACAGGTTTGGTACTGTCGGCGGTTTCGATATTACATCTCCGCAATTAGTAAACTCGGTACAACTCAACGAAGCCGATGTTGGTAGTGCTTTGGATGTTTTTAGCTGGACAGCTTATAGGGGGCTAACCCAAGTTGATACTGGAACGGTTGTATTTAGCACGCCTGCTGGAGGTGGGCTTACGGACCCGATTGATGTGGTTGGTGGATACGACAGGCTGGAAATCCAGGTTAATTTTGGCAAGCTCGCGGTGGGAGGCCTGCAATATACCAGCGTAGCGCCACAAAACCTGCAATTACAGTTTGGTTTTAGTGCAACAGAGGTGATGGCGATAGCACCCGCGTTGGTAGCTTTACCGTCGATACCGGCGCATTGCTCAATACTGGCATCAGCAGTGTGCTGCCTGATTTGCAACACCCCGATAGCGTTATTCATTAATCAAGCGCATTTCGCAACAAAAAGCCGGCATAAGCCGGCTTTTTGTTGTCTGGGAACCAGCTTTAATCTGCTTTGCGCTGTTTTCCGTAGCCTACCATACCAATCAGACCAGACAAAAACAGCCATGTTGCGGCCGGCAAAGGTACTGCCGAAGTCGTATACGTAATAGTGGCCTGGACAAAAGGGTTGCTGCCTTGTCCAGCATTCAAGTCCGCGGTCACATCAGGTGACAGTGCCAAGGTGATAAGGATTTTGTTGTCCTGTGTCCAACTCTGCAATAAAGCACCCGGTAGCAGCGTGCTCCGCGACCACTCGACCAAATCGGCGTTTGTAACCGTGCTGTAATTGTTGGCGTCGACAAAGACAGAACTAGAGTTAACGGGTGGAGCAATAGGAGCAAATTTCAGATTGCTGATCACACTTTCGAATGTAACGGCGATGTTCTCAGGATTGGCAGTAGATGCGTTGATCGAGTAATCTCCACGCGCATGGACAGTGAAG
>Ga0160182_104794_pt1 | contig 31112 bp, 24 predicted proteins | sample met14sa_FD_108561 | JGI IMG/M metagenome (GOLD analysis project Ga0160182, IMG submission 108561) | Synthetic bacterial communities of pure cultures from sediment of Lake Washington, USA, under high oxygen condition - MT... | ecosystem: Engineered > Modeled > Simulated communities (microbial... >... | reverse complement strand
CGTAAGTTTCGTCGTTTGCGACTATACTTGTTTCAGCTGTATTTACGAGGTAATCTGAGCCTCGGTATGCCCTGCACTGCTTTGTAACCCACGTCGAAACCTGGTCAGCCCCAAAACAGAATTCAATTATACGCTGATTTGGTTTGATTAGCCTTGCAACTTATTATTGAACAGTATTCTATTGATTCCGGATTCTTGAAATTGTTCAAAAACTATTTATTATGCGCGCGCATAATGCGGCCTTTTTCGCGCTCCCAATCTCTGGTTTTTTCGGTATCGCGCTTGTCGTGCTGCTTTTTACCTTTGGCTAAGCCAATCTGTACTTTTACGCGGCCTTTGGAAAAATGCATATCCAGTGGCACAATCGTGTAGCCTGCGCGATCTACTTTTTCAATCAGCTTGATGATTTCCGCATCATGTAACAATAACTTTCGCGTTCTGATTGCATCTGGCCGAACATGTGTAGAAGCGGCCCCCAATGGCGTGACATGGCAGCCAATGATGTAAATTTCACCACGTTGAATAATGACATAGGCCTCTTTCAGGTTGACACGATTGTCGCGGATAGCTTTTACTTCCCAGCCTTCCAGCACAATCCCCGCTTCGTATTTATCTTCGATAAAATAATCAAAAAAGGCTTTTTTATTTTGGGCAATGCTCATATTACTAATATTGGCGTATTTATGACTTAAAATGGTATTTTACGCTAGTTTGACTAACTGACTAATAGAAAAAATCTGAATGAATAAGGTTGAAAAAACTGTTTTAGTAATGCACTCCGCAGCACAAATGTATGCGCTGGTGGATGCAGTTGAAGATTATCCTAAATTTTTACCTTGGTGCGGTGGGGTTGATTTACTGGAGCGTACGGAAACAAGCACTAGTGCGACTTTGCATATTAATTATCATGGTTTAAAACAAAAATTTACCACGCAAAACCTGAAACAATTTCCACACCACATGGATATCAAATTAAAAGATGGCCCGTTTAAACAATTAGACGGCCATTGGCAATTTATTGAGTTGCGGCCAGACGCCTGCAAAATTGAATTTAGATTAAATTATGAGTTTGCAAATAACTTGTTAGAGAAAATAATCGCACCTGTATTCAGCCATATCGCTAATACTTTTGTGGATGGTTTTGTCGCCAGAGCCGACAAGGTATATGCAACAAAATAGCGCATTCTAATACGTTAAGTTAAATATGGATGATGCATTAATTACTGTAGAAGTTGCTTATGCGCTATCGGATAATCAACTGATTATCCCGGTACAAGTGCCACAACAATCTAGCATTGAAGCAGCAATTCACGCTTCAGGTATCTTACAAAAATTCCCAGAAATTGATTTAAATATGCACAAGGTGGGCGTTTTTGGCAAGATTGCCAAGTTAAACGCTCATATTCGGCACTTGGATAGAATCGAAATATATCGCCCATTAATTGCGGACCCTAAAGCTTTGCGTAGAAAGCGTGCAACCGATAAAAAATAATGAAACAAACAAGAAAGCATTTTCAGTCCTGTTACTAAAAACTATCCAACATCAGCACCGTCGCTTTCAGTCGACTCTCATCTCGCGCATCCACAAACACAAGAATCTCGCCAGCTAATAATGTGTACGCCTTGCTGGTTGATGAGTGTTTTTTCACCTCAGCTGTTAGCCTATGCGTGCTAACCACTCCTTTTTTAAATTTGCTTAAAAGATCGCTGATTCGCTGGCAGGTATCATCTCCAAAAATTATTTCTAATCCACGTTTTAAAATTTCAGCTTCATTTTTACCGCAAATTTCCGCTATTTTTTTATTAACAGCCTCAATGCGATTCGATCCTTTTAGCACCATCACGCCATAGCTTTCCTGAGAAAAAATAGCGTCCCAATTTTGCAGGCCTATTTTATAAGTGCGCTCTAAATTCTTAGCGTCGGTAATATCTTGGTTAACCTCTATCGCACCGACAATTTGTTTATCCGCATCTAACAACGGCATTGCATACATAACGATAGTTCTTTTCTCTCCATCAAACGCTTGGATATTGACAGTTTCTTTAGCAACAATCTCTCCGTGCTTCACCGCGCGCGCCAAAGCCCAACCTTCAGCTCCTAGTTCATTCCCATCCGCTTCTTTCCAGCCTTTGTACTCACCGTATTTATCCAGATCCACATATCTTTCACCGCCCCAAATCCTTTTCACTTCTGGATTTAAAAGATGTATGTGCCCATCTTTATCTGCCCCACATAAACCTACCGGAATAATATCAATCATGTTTCTCATCATAAGATCGCTAAATTCCAGCGCCTTTTCAGCACGCTTTCTATCTGTGATATCCGCACTAATTGCCATCAATTTTGATGGTCTTTGCATAGAGTCCCTAACAAGCATGCCTCTAGAGTTGAACCAGCGCTCTTCGTTAGTTTTAGAATCATTTAAGCTAAAATCCCAGTTGGGTGGCGTTGCAACATCAAACTGATCAATCAAATCTTCAAGCAGCATCTCTTCAAAAGGCAATAACTTCGCTCTTATTTGTTCAGGTTCTACACCGAAAACCTGCTTTGCATTGTCACTAAAGGTTATTGAGCCAGTTAATACATTCCACTCCCAAGAGACAACCCCGGCCATTTCAAGCGTCAACTTCATGCGCGCTTCGCTTTCCATAATGTCAGTCAGATACTTTCTTCTTATATCTGTCATCGCGCTTTGACGTTGCCCCTGAACTACATCTTGAATGCTTTGAATAGCATCATCCCCATAGCGAAGCCAAATCCAGTTAACCTCTAGAAAATTGGCTAGTACTCTTAAGTTTTCATAATCAATTTCGCCTCCATTTGCCCATCGATGTACAGAGGGAGCGGATTTACCAACTGCGTTTGCTATTTGTGCAAAAGTTAATTGCTTTTGCTGCATTAACACCGCCAAACGTTCAGAGAAACCATTTTTACTATTACTTTTTGACATACTGCTTAAGCTCAATTCTTTTAATTAATTCAGATGATTATAAATATAAAACACTATCCAAATAAAATAGTTCAGCCATATTATCACTTAATAAGTAATTTATTACTTTACAAGTAATAAATTACCCTGTATAAATATCACCAATGTCCTAATTTATCGCTAAACATGTGTCACCGCACTAATTAAGCTGGCTTTTAAGGCATTTAAATTATCTTTTAGAGGAGCATCGTTATGAATAAGTTATCAATAGCAAAGTCTTTAACTGTAGCCGGTATCGCACTATTTTCTGCTTTATCATTTGCGCATGGCGTCACAGTTCCAGAAGGAAGCAAAAGCCTTCAGTTTTTCAAAAACCCTAAAAGTCAGCCAATCGCTTCTATGAACGAACCAGGCGTTAACGCTTACTTTCAGGATATTGTGGGAAGCAGCAGCCCAGCTGCTCCAATTTGGTGCGGTTTGTTCAAAATCGAAAAGGGTCAATCACTGGTGTACAACTATGATTACGACGATGCAAAAGTCATTCTAGAAGGTCACATTTACTTTTCTGATGGCAAGCAAAAAGTGAAAGGCGAGCCAGGCGACGTTTTATTCTTTCCAAAAGGCTCAACAATCACCTTCTCATCCGACACAAGTGGTACAGCATTCGCCTGCGGACAACGTAAACAGTTCTAAGGCTACAATATCAGGAGCCAGTTGCAAAACAACTCGCCCCTTTAATATCTTAGCTGCCAGTTAGCGCTCTGCAAAGCCCACTACGCCTTAACTTCTTTAGGAATAGTGGGCCTGCTAACTACTATAGATATGGGACGTCTGTTAGCTAAATACAAATCAAGCAATAACTAGTGCATCAACACTGCATTAGTTATTTTTTTAAGATTTCTAAATTAATTACAATATTGCGCCACTTCGCTGCGCGCTTTATCAGCACCTTGTTTTAATCCCGCATCATCCAAATACTCTCGCTCACCTTTCTCATTCATTTTGTATACACGTCCGCCTTGTGCATACGATTGGAGATTAGCTTTTGCTGCCTTACAGTTTTCTTCTTTAAGCTTTGCTTGTGCTTCTTTTTCTTGCTTGTTTTGCTTTTCTCTCTCAGCATTTTCTTGACGTATTTTTGCTGCAGCATCTTCCGCACTTACTGTTGGCATTTGCGGCGGCGACACACTTACTGGTACGGACTCCGGATTTGGGACAGCAGATAATGGCTCCTTACCTGTTGGGCTATGGATTTTTTTACCACTCATATTTTCAATCTTGATATTAGAAGGCGGTGGCGTATCGGTATATTGCGTTTGCCCATTTTTGTCCTTCCATTTATAAAGCTCCGCATGGCCTAAAGTTGGCAATGCAATACAAACGGCTAACGCTAATATTAAATGGTCAAATTTCATTTCTTTTCCCAATCTTAGGTTTATAAACTTATTAGTTATTTTATTTATTTTAACGAATGTCGTTTGCTGAGCCTGTTAAGCATATCCCATACTAAATCATGCCAGCAATGCGCATTAAGTTTACGGAATTATGCTTAATTTAGCTATGATTGGATGATTTTTAACAGCTTTCTTAACACAATTGCTGGTTCAACTTTTAATAAGTGTTGCAAATCGGTATAATCTCGTTTTGGAAATAAGGATGACTCATGCGTTTGCTGCAACAAGCTCTTACTTTTGATGATGTTTTACTCGTTCCCGCGCACTCAGTGGTCATGCCACGCGAAGTTAGTCTGAGTACGCAACTCACCCGAAACATTAAACTTAATATCCCCCTAGTTTCTGCCGCAATGGATACTGTTACCGAAGCGCCGTTAGCCATTGCATTGGCGCAAGAAGGCGGTCTTGGCATTATTCATAAAAATATGACAGCCGCCGAGCAAGCAGCACATGTCTCGCGTGTTAAACGCTTTGAATCTGGCGTTGTCAATGACCCCGTGACGATTCAGCCGCACATGACCGTGCGCGACGTTTTAGCATTAACACATAAACATAAAATATCCGGCCTGCCTGTTGTGGATGGCAACAAAATAGTCGGCATTGTCACCAATCGTGATTTGCGATTCGAAACAAATCTAGACCAATCTATTAGCAACATCATGACGCCACGCGCACGTTTAATTACGGTACGCGAAGGCGCGAGTAAAGAAGAAGTGATTCGCCTGCTACACCAATATCGCTTAGAACGCGTATTGGTGATTGATGAAGTCGATACACTTAAAGGCTTGATCACCGTTAAAGATATCCAGAAATCACATGATCATCCATTTGCATGTAAAGATAGTAAAGGCCGTTTGCGTGTTGGCGCAGCAGTTGGTGTCGGTGCAGAAACTGAAGAGCGCGTGGCAGCTTTAGCTGCTGCTGGTGTCGATGTCATTGTGGTTGATACCGCACATGGCCATTCACAAGGTGTTTTAGATCGCGTGAATTGGGTGAAGAAAAATTATCCGCACATTGAAGTGATTGGCGGCAATATTGCCACTGCCGACGCGGCAAAAGCACTTGTAGATGCCGGTGCAGATGGCGTTAAAGTAGGTATTGGCCCAGGCTCAATCTGTACAACCCGCATCGTTGCTGGTGTTGGTGTTCCGCAAATCTCCGCCATTAGTAATGTAGAAGAGGCTTTGCGTGGATCAGGCGTTCCATTTATTGCCGATGGCGGCATTCGCTTCTCCGGCGACATCTCAAAAGCCATCGCTGCTGGCGCTTACTCAGTTATGCTGGGTGGTATGTTTGCAGGCACTGAAGAGGCTCCCGGTGAAGTGGAATTGTTCCAAGGCCGTTCTTACAAATCGTATCGCGGCATGGGTTCAATCGGCGCGATGCAAAAAGGCTCCAGCGACCGCTATTTCCAGGACAATAATGGCAATGCGGATAAACTCGTACCAGAAGGCATTGAAGGTCGCGTGCCTTACAAAGGCAGTGTATTAGCGGTGATTCACCAGTTAATGGGTGGTTTACGCGCATCCATGGGCTATGTGGGTGCGGCGGATATTACACAAATGCGTGAAAAAGCAGCATTTGTGCAAATCACCAGTGCAGGCATGCGTGAGTCGCATGTGCATGACGTGCAAATTACCAAAGAAGCGCCTAATTACAGAATTGACTAGTTTAAACAGTTAACTAGCATTTTATTGATTCATTTATTTAAATTAGGGCGAATGGTTTATTGATAAAACCATTTGCCCTTAACTTTTAGTATTGATTAACCATGTCCCATTCAAAAATCCTCATTCTCGATTTCGGCTCACAAGTAACGCAACTGATTGCCAGACGCGTGCGTGAAGCGCATGTGTATTGCGAAATTCATCCTTGCGATGTTTCCGATGACTTTGTTAAAAGCTTTAATGCAGACGGCATTATTCTTTCAGGCAGTCACGCCAGTGTTTATGAAACTGATACAGATACGGCACCGCAAGCCGTATTTGAACTGGGCATTCCAGTTTTAGGTATTTGCTACGGGATGCAAACTATGGCGCAGCAACTCGGTGGTAAGGTGGAAGCTGGTGCTAAACGTGAATTTGGTCATGCTGAAATTCGCGCCCGTGGCCATTCTGCACTTTTCCGTAACATTCAAGATCGTAGCAATGAACAAGGTCATGGTTTAATTGACGTGTGGATGAGCCATGGCGATAAAGTCACAGAATTACCGCCCAACTTTAAAGTAATTGCCAGCAACGAAACAACACCAATCGCCGCATTTGCTGATGAAGAGCGCAAATTCTATGGTGTGCAATTTCACCCAGAAGTGACGCATACCAAACTTGGGCAAGCCATGCTTGAGCGCTTCGTGTTGGAAATTTGCCAGGTAAAACCAGACTGGATTATGGGTGACTACATCAAGGAAGCTGTAGCAAAGATTAAAGCCCAAGTGGGCGATGAAGAAGTGATCCTTGGTCTATCTGGCGGCGTAGACTCTTCAGTCGCTGCGGCTTTAATTCATCGCGCTATTGGTGACCAGCTTACCTGCGTGTTTGTAGACCACGGATTACTGCGCTTAAATGAAGGCGACATGGTGATGGATATGTTTGCCGGACGTTTACATGTGAACGTCATTCGCGTGGATGCCACTACGCAATTTATGGGACACCTCAATGGCGTCAGTGAGCCTGAGGCCAAGCGTAAAATTATCGGCCGCGAATTTGTTGAGGTATTCAAAGCTGAGGCAGCTAAACTAAAAGCGGGTACTGGCGGTCATAAGGGTGCGACCTTCCTTGCACAGGGCACGATTTACCCGGATGTGATCGAATCGGGCGGAGCAAAATCCAAAAAAAGCCGTCACCATTAAAAGCCATCACAACGTAGGTGGCTTACCTGAAACGCTGGGCTTGAAATTATTAGAACCTTTGCGCGATTTATTTAAAGACGAAGTGCGCGAATTGGGCGTGGCGCTTGGCTTACCGCATGACATGGTGTATCGCCACCCTTTCCCAGGCCCAGGTTTGGGCGTGCGTATTTTAGGCGAAATCAAAACTGAATTCGCCGATTTATTACGTCGTGCAGATGCTATTTTCATTGAAGAGTTACGCAACACCATCGATGAAAAAACAGATAAAAGCTGGTATGCGCTCACCAGCCAGGCTTTTGCGGTATTTTTACCGGTTAAGTCTGTTGGCGTGATGGGCGATGGCCGCACTTATGATTATGTTGTTGCACTTAGAGCGGTAGTTACCAGTGACTTTATGACTGCGCACTGGGCAGAATTACCTTATGCATTATTGGGTAAAGTGTCTAACCGCATTATTAATGAGGTAAGAGGCATTAACCGCGTGGTCTACGATATTTCTGGAAAACCACCTGCGACCATTGAGTGGGAATAAGTCACTTGCTTAATTTTTTAAATTTATCAATAGGTTACGTTTTTTAATATAAAATTAAAGCCTAAAAGCCAAGCCTACTAATATTGTTAAGCTTGGCTTGAACTTTTATGAGCCGCGGATTTGTTAAAGAAGATGATTTAGAACATGCCGGTACCGATGTACCTGAGCGGCCAGTGAGCCTGCACGCCAACTATGTCACAACAAATGGTTACCGACAGCTGGAAATGCTGGCAGAAACACTGGAAAAACAGCGTGTAGATTTAAGCAATAAAAAAGATGACCAAACGGCAATGCAGCAATTAGCAGTGGTTAATCGCGATTTAAGGTATGTTGCAGCACGTTTAGAAAGTGCATTGATTATCCAAACCAATGACGCACGATCTAATACAGACAACCAAACCGTGCTATTTGGCGCAACTGTTACGGTTGAAGACGAAGCTGGTGATAGCCATACATATACGATTGTGGGTGAAGATGAAGCGAATATTAAAGCGAACAAAATCAGCTATACATCACCACTTGGCCAAGCGTTAATTGGCCATAAACTGGATGAGTCGGTCATTTGGTTGCGGCCAGCCGGCAACCAGGAATTAACCATTACCGCTATACGCTATATTTAAACAGCACTTTTTAAATTGTATTTTTAAGTATTATTGATTATTTGGGGTTAAGCATTTTGAACGTTATTGAAGCAATACAAACCCGCCGCTCGATTAAACATTACGATACCAATCACAAAATGACACAAGCGGAAATTGAGTCATTGCTATCGCTCGCGATATTGTCGCCTACTGCTTTTAATATTCAGCATTGGCGTTTTGTAGTGGTGACTGACCCTGTTTTACGTCAGCAAATTCGCGCAGTGAGCTGGAATCAAGCACAAATTGAAGAAGCATCCCTGCTCATCATATTAACTGCCGACTTACAGGCGTGGGCTAAACAGCCAAGCCGCTATTGGGCTAATGCGCCGCAAGCGGTACAAGATCATTTGCTCCCGGCCATTGGGCATTATTATGAAAATAATGAGCGCGTTCAGCGTGATGAAGCGATGCGTTCATGCGGTATCGCCGCGCAAACCATTATGTTGGCGGCCAAAGAAATGGGCTATGACACCTGTCCAATGGACGGCTTTGATTTTGACGCAGTGGCTAAATTAATTAACCTGCCTGCCGACCATACACCGGTGATGTTTATCACCGTGGGTAAAGCCATTAAGCCCGCTGCGCAACGTGCTGGTCAGTTAGAACTAAGCGAAGTACTTATTTACAATACATTTTAAAAACAAAATTTCATTATTTATTCTCAATTATTTTTAAGGTATCACTGTGTTAATTAGTAACAATATCACCATGCAATTTGGCGCAAAGCCACTGTTTGAGAACATCTCCGTCAAATTTGGCGATAGTAATCGCTATGGTTTAATCGGCGCCAATGGCTGCGGAAAATCCACTTATATGAAAATATTAGCGGGTGAGTTAACACCAACTTCCGGCAATATTTCAATTGACAGCCATGAGCGTATGGCCTTTCTGCGTCAAGACCAATTTGCTTATGAAGACCAGCGTGTGCTAGACGTAGTGATGATGGGACATGAGAAAATGTGGGCGGCAATGCAGGAGCGTGATGCTATTTACGCCAATCTGGAAGCGACAGAAGACGACTATATGCACGCCGCCGAATTAGAAGGTGTATTTGCAGAATATGACGGTTACACAGCCGAAGCGCGCGCCGGTGAACTATTGCTGGGTGTTGGCATTCCGATTGAGCAACATAATGGCCCAATGAGTGCGGTTGCACCCGGCTGGAAACTGCGCGTACTACTGGTACAAGCACTATTTTCTAACCCTGATATTTTGTTGCTGGATGAACCGACCAACAACCTGGACATCAACACCATTCGCTGGCTAGAAAACGTGCTGAATAATCGCGATTGCACCATGGTGATTATTTCGCATGACAGACACTTTTTAAACCAGGTATGTACGCATACTTGCGATATGGATTACGGTAAAATCGCCATGTATCCAGGCAATTACGATGATTACATGGAAGCCAGTATTGCTGCCCGTAATCAGCAAGCCAAAGACAACGCCAAGGCTAAACAACAGATTGCAGATTTACAGGATTTTGTGCGCCGTTTCTCTGCCAATGCTTCTAAAGCCAAACAAGCCACCAGCCGCGCTAAACAGATTGATAAAATCAAGGTGGAGGAATTCAAACCTTCTTCACGTCAATATCCGTTTATTCGCTTTGAATATGATGAGCGCGATAAACTGCATCGCAATGCTGTTGAACTTAAAAAACTCAGCCATGGCTTTGATAAAATCTTGTTTAATGATGTTGAGCTCATGTTTGAAGCGGGCGAAAAAGTGGCCATTATCGGTGAAAATGGTATCGGTAAAACCACCTTTTTACGCTGCTTAGCCAAGGACTTACATCCTAAACATGGCGAAGTGAAGTGGGCAGAAAAAGCCACCATTGGCTATTTTGCACAAGACCACGAATACGAGTTTGAAAACGGCGAAGATTTATTTGAATGGATGACGCTTTACCGCCAAACAGGTGACGACGACCAAGTGGTACGTAGCATGCTGGGACGCTTATTATTCGGCGGAGACGACACTAAAAAATCCGTCAAAGTCTTATCCGGCGGCGAAAAAGGCCGCATGCTATATGGCAAATTAATGCTAGGCAGAACCAATGTAATGCTAATGGATGAACCCACCAACCACATGGATATGGAGTCGATTGAAGCATTAAACACCGCGCTGGATAAATATAAAGGCACACTATTTTTTGTCAGCCATGATCGTGAATTTGTCAGCTCTATCGCCACCCGCATTATTGAAATTAAAGCCGATGGCATTGTCGACTTTACGGGGAACTATGAAGATTACTTAGCCAGTCAGGGTGTTGAGTAAATTAATTTTTAACAATTCATCGCTCATTAAAAAAGCCAGCTTTCGCTGGCTTTTTTAATGATTCTAAAGTTACTTAACTATTCTTTCGATGCACGTTTACGCTCATGCTCTAACAAATAGCGTTTACGAATACGGATAGTTTTTGGCGTAATTTCAACCAACTCATCATCATCAATAAACTCAACGGCAGACTCTAAAGTCAACGCAATTGGTGTAATCAAGCGCACAGCTTCATCGGTACCAGATGAGCGAACGTTTGTTAACTGTTTACCTTTAATCGGGTTCACAATCAAATCGTTATCACGACTGTGAATACCAATGATCATGCCTTCGTACAATTTATCGCCAGGAACTGCAAACATTTTGCCGCGATCTTGTAATTTCCACAGTGCATAAGCTACAGCTTCACCATGCTCAGAAGAAATCAATACACCATTACGACGACCTGGCATATCAGCTTTAACTGGCGCATATTCATCAAAAATATGTGCCATTAAACCTGTACCGCGTGTCATGGTTAAAAACTCGCCCTGAAAGCCAATTAAGCCACGTGCTGGAATTTTATATTCGAGACGTGTACGACCATTGCCGTCAGATTCCATATTTTGCATTTCACCACGGCGACGGCCTAACTCCTCCATCGCAGCACCTTGATGTTCATCTTCTAAATCAACCGTTAAAATCTCATACGGTTCACATTTTTCACCATTGATTTCGCGGTACACCACTTTTGGCTTACCTACCGCCAATTCAAAACCTTCGCGGCGCATATTCTCTAGCAAAATAGTCAGATGCAACTCACCACGGCCTGAAACACGAAACACATCTGCGTCCTCTGTTTCATCAACACGCAATGCCACGTTAACCAATAACTCTTTCGTTAAACGATCACGAATCTGACGCGAGGTCACAAACTTACCTTCGGTGCCAGCTATTGGTGAAGTGTTCACCATAAAATCCATGGTCAAAGTAGGCTCGTCCACGCCTAAATGCGGCAAGCCTTTTGGATTTTCACGGTCGCAAATGGTAAAGCCAATACCAATGTCATCCAAACCAGAAATAATGACAATATCGCCAGCTTCAGCCTCTTCTACCGCCACACGCTCTAAACCGCGGAAACCCAATACTTGGTTGATTTTACCAAGAGCAATTTGCTTGTCTTCGTTCATCACGGTAACTGACTGGCCAGGCTTAATTCTACCGTTAGTAATACGGCCAACGCCAAGACGGCCTGTGTAAGTAGAGTAATCTAATGCTGAAATTTGCATTTGCAATGGCGCGTTGCTGTCGCCAGCTGGTGGCGCTACATGGCTAATAATGGTTTCAAATAACGCGCGCATATTGTCAGATGGTGCTTTCATATCTAACATTGCAAAGCCGTTTAATGCAGATGCGTAAACTACAGGAAAATCCAATTGTTCGTCTGTAGCGCCAAGGTTGGCAAACAGGTCAAACGTGTGGTTAATCACCCAATCAGGACGCGCACCTGGACGGTCAACTTTATTAATAACGACGATAGGCTTTAAACCAAGCGCCAACGCTTTTTTAGTGACGAATCTTGTTTGCGGCATCGGACCTTCTACAGCATCAACCAATAGCACAACACCATCTACCATACCCAATACACGCTCGACTTCACCACCGAAGTCGGCATGGCCTGGCGTATCCACTACGTTAATATGTGTACCTTCGTAGTTAAGTGCTGTATTTTTGGCCAGAATAGTGATGCCACGCTCTTTTTCGATATCGCCGCTGTCCATCACACGTTCAGTGACTTGCTGATGAGAAGAAAACGTGCCAGCCTGTTGTAAAAGTTTATCTACCATGGTAGTTTTACCATGGTCAACGTGGGCAATAATTGCGACGTTACGCAGATTTCGAGAATTAGGTGTAGACATAGATGAAGCCATTGGTTTGAAAGGGCGCGATTTTAACACATAAACGACCATTAACTGCTGATTAAAATCGAATAACCTTTGACAAAGTAAAATTTATGCTTATAATGCGCACAACTTAAAGCTAAGTTCGCAATACAAAGTTTAGTTTTAGACTCATTGCCCTGACCCAATTGTTGCTCGTGAAATGTTGAAGCAACTATCATATAGATTTGTAAATTTAATTTACACACAATCTATCTTTTACTGGTTAGCGGCTATGCCCGTGCGCTGGTAAAAAGCATTTTAATTTAATAAATATATGCTTTACGCGTTTTATGTTGGCAAGTTATTTTCAAATAACTTCAGCATTAATGTGATTGCTTGCGCCCTTTTTGTACTTATTAGAAAGGGACATCATTTTGTCTTTTGATTCATTAAATCTACACCCAACCATTTTACGTGCCGTGCTTGAAGCAGGTTACGACACTCCAACAGCTGTACAAGCACAAGCGATTCCCCCAGCCTTAGAAGGCCGTGACATTATGGCTTCTGCGCAAACAGGTACTGGTAAAACAGCGGCATTTACATTGCCCGCATTAAACTTATTAGCTACACCACACGCGCTTAACAGCCGTGGCCCACGTATTTTAGTATTAACTCCAACACGCGAATTAGCTGCACAAGTTAACGAAGCTGCGCGTAAATACGGTAAATACATCCGTGCCCGTACCGTGAGTATCGTGGGTGGTATGCCTTACCCATTGCAAAACAAATTACTTTCACAGCCATTAGATATTCTAGTCGCTACACCCGGCCGTTTTATTGACCATATGGAACGCGGCCGTATCGATTTAAGCCGTCTGCAAATGTTAGTACTGGACGAAGCCGACCGCATGTTGGACATGGGTTTTATGCCAGACGTAGAACGCATTTGCGAAGCATTACCTAAAGAGCGCCAAACATTGTTATTTTCAGCCACATTAGATGGCATTATGCATATTGGCAAACAGTTCTTAACCAACCCAATCACGTTGCAAGTTGCTGGTCAAAAAGAAAAACACGCCAATATTGAGCAACGTTTACACTTTGTAGACGACATGACGCACAAAAACAAACTGCTTGAGCACTTGTTGATTGCACCAGACGTGAACCAAGCCATTATCTTCACCAGCACTAAACGCCATGCAGATGTATTAGCAGAAGACTTATATGCAGCTGGCCATAAAACAGCTGCTTTACACGGCGATATGACACAAGGTGCGCGTAACCGTACTTTGACTAAATTACGCCAGGGTGATGTAAAAGTTTTAGTAGCAACTGATGTTGCAGCACGCGGTATTGATGTGCAAGGCATTAGCCATGTAATCAACTACGACCTGCCAAAATTCGCTGAAGATTACGTACACCGCATTGGTCGTACTGGCCGTGCAAACAATAAAGGTATCGCGATTTCATTTGCATCGAATATGGATCGCCATTTATTGCGCAAAATCGAGCAGTACACAGGTCAAAAATTAGATGCAGCAGTAGTGGAAGGCTTCGAACCAAAACGCAGTTTTAGCACTGGTTCTGGTAAATCAGATGGTGCAAGACGTGGTAACGACCGTGGTGGCCGCAACGAACGCTCTGCACACAAACCAGGTGACCGTGGTGGCTATCAATCACGCGACAACCGAGGCACATTTGGTGACCGCGTAATGGGTGAAAAACCAGCTGGCGAAAAATCCTATGGTGCACGCAGTGGCGGCTTTAACGACCGCAACAAAGAGCGTACACATGATGGCGCACGCCCTGCTCGCTCATTTGGCGACCGTCCTGCTTTTGGTGATAAGCCTGCGTTTTCTAACTCAGAGCGTCCAGCGCGTAACAGCGACCGTTTTGCTAACAGCAACGACAACCGCTCATCTACTCCACGCGAAGTAGATGGTAATAGCCGTAGCTATACCAAAGATACCGATATGCAATTCGCACGCGAATTAAGTAAAGGTTTCGGCGGTAAATCTGGCGATAGAACAGGCGCGCCTAAACCTTATGCACGTAAACCAGAAGGCAGCTTTGGCGACAGACCAAATCGCAGTGAAGGTTCACGCTCTACGCCACGCGGTGATGCTCCACGCGGTGTAGCGCCAAGAAACAATACTGGCGAAAAATTCGGTAATCCACGCCCGCAACGCCCAACAGGTGACCGTCCGGCACGTAACGGCGGTGATTCTGCACCACGTCGCCCACGTAGTTTTGTATAAGAAAACAAACTAAATGGATACAACGATTGAACCCATTATGTTTGATGCGCTAGGTCTCGCTGCACCGCTGTTAAAAGCGGTGAGCGAAACTGGCTACACTACACCGACACCCATCCAAGCCAAAGCAATTCCATTGGCATTGCAAGGCTTGGATTTGATGGCTGGCGCACAGACAGGTACCGGCAAAACGGCGGCTTTTGCGCTGCCTATTTTGCAAAAACTACTGCCTTTTGCAAGTACAAGCACTTCTCCTGCAAAACACCCGATACGCGCACTGGTGCTAACACCAACGCGTGAATTGGCGATTCAGGTAGAAGAAAGTATTAAGGTTTATGCCAAACATACACCACTAAAGAGTTTAGTGGTTTTTGGCGGCGTAGATATCAAGACGCAAATTCCGCATTTAAAAACGGGCATAGAAGTTTTAGTCGCAACGCCTGGACGCTTGCTTGATCACGTTGAGCAAAAAACCTTAAACCTATCGCAAGTGCAGATTTTAGTGCTGGATGAAGCGGACAGAATGTTGGACATGGGTTTTATGCCCGATTTAAAACGTATTTTGGCTTTATTGCCGAAACAGCGTCAAAACTTGATGTTCTCTGCGACGTTTTCAAATGAAATTAAAAAATTATCCGATGACTTTTTAACCAACCCAACACTGATTGAAGTGGCTCGTAGTAACGCCACTAACGACAATGTGACGCAAAAAGTATATTTGGTTGCACAAAATAGTAAACAAGCATTGCTGACTCACTTATTAAGTGAATCGGACAGCAAACAAGTCATCATTTTCACTAAAACTAAAATCACCGCTAGCAAATTAAGTCGTGCTTTGCAAAAAGAAGGCATCACAGCTGATGCAATTCATGGCGATAAAAGTCAAAAAGAACGCATTGAAGCATTGGATGCTTTTAAAGCGGGAAAAATCACGGCACTCGTGGCAACCGATGTTGCTGCGCGCGGCTTGGATATTACCGATTTGCCAATGGTGATTAACTACGAAATACCTAGTGCGCCAGAAGATTATGTGCATCGTATTGGCCGCACAGGCCGTGCAGGTGCAAGCGGTATCGCCATTTCTTTAGTGAGTGAAGATGAAGAAAAATATCTGGCAGATATTGAGAAGCTGATCAAACGTAGCGTTGAAAAAGTACAAGTTGACCCAAAAATCCTTGTGAAAACAACGCATCAATCCAGCGCAACAAATGGCAAAAGAACAACTGATCATTTACCGCAACAAGATAACGATACCGTTGCATCTAACCGCCATGCTAAACCACGCCAACACACGCGTAAACCTTCAAAAGACCCTTGGTTTGATAAACCGTATGAACCGACAGTTCACCAGGCAAATAACAGCACTGCGCCGATTCAAGCCAGGTTGCACAAAGCACCTGTGGCCGCTTTATTAGGTGGGCTAAAGCTCAGTAATAGAGCAATTCAAAAATAGCCATGTTTAAAAAATAGCTAAATTAAACAGTTAAGCCTAAAAGCTTAACTGTTTTTTTATATCAATTTTCAAAGTAGTTTTCAAACTGATTTCATTACTACTTTTTAAGCCAAGTTTCCATTTCCTTTGGCTCTAATGGTGGCGAATAAAAATAGCCTTGTACTTTTTTACATCCACTTGCAATGAGAATATCAGCTTGCTCCTGGTTCTCTACGCCCTCTGCTATCAGATCCAAACCCAGTGCATCGCCCAGCGCAATAATCGCTTTAACAATGACACGGTCTTCTTCACGATTGACCAAGTCCTCAACAAATGAACGGTCTATTTTCACTTCATCCACGGCCCAGCGTTTTAGCGATAAAAGCGATGAATGCCCCATACCAAAATCATCTAGCGAAATATTAAAACCCAAATCCTTGATTAAGCGAATATTATTTTTAACGGCATCCACTTCTTCCAGCAAAGCATATTCAGTTATTTCAATGCACAACATCGCCGGGGCGATATTGTATTTAACCGGGATGGTACTCAATGTTTTGATTAAACTATCTGAACGTAAGTGGCGGACTGAAATATTCATCGATACGCGCGGCACTTTATATTTCTTATCTAGCCATATACGCAATTGCTTGCAAGTCGCTTCTAACACCCATTCACCGATCAGATTAATCAATGAAGATTGTTCTGCGATTTTAATGAATTCTAATGGTGGAATCAGACCCCGCTCAGGATGACGCCAGCGGATTAATGCTTCAATGCCAATTAACTGATTGTGCGTATTTTCTAATTGCGGCTGGTACATAATAAACAGCTGACTGGCGATTAGCGCATGGCGGATACCATGCTCCATTTCCAACCATTGATGCGCAATAAAATTCAGATTACTGGTATAGAACTCGAAATCATTACGCCCATTTTGTTTGGCGCGATACATGGCTAAATCAGCATAGACCAAAAGCGTTTGCGCATCAGTCGTATCATCCGGATAAACACTCACACCAATACTTACTGTGCATTGTACTTTTTGTTGTTGAATCTCAAACGGTGTTGCAAATGCAGCAATGATATCGCGCACCAAACGATGTCCATCCTGCGGTGATGCGCCTTCCATAATCATGACAAACTCATCACCGCCCAATCGACACAGCACATCGGTTGCGCGCACACGCTCTGTAATACGCTTGGTTGCCAGCATTAGCAATTGGTCACCCACTTCATGGCCGAGCGTATCATTGACGGTTTTAAAATGATCTAAATCAAAAAATAACAGTAGAACCTGATTACCTTCGCGCGCAGCTTTTGTTACCGCATGCTCTAATCGCTGCCTGAACATGCTACGGTTGGGTAAGCCAGTTAATTCATCATGCGAGGCTAAAAACTCCACTTTGCGATTTAAGGCAATCGCTTCGCTCACATCTCGCCCAACACCACGGTAGCCAATAAAATTGCCATCTTTCGCAAATACAGGCTTACCGGAAATGCGTAAATAAACTAACTTGCCCATTTCATCGGTACAGTGCACGACATAATCCGCAAAGCTTTTATGTGATTGCAAGGTTTTTAGCATTTCGTTAGAACTGTGACTATGGCAAGCCTCTGCCAAATCGGTCAAACTGTTAAAGCTCAACCCTTGAGGTCCACCCGTTACTGCAATTATTTTTAAATCCTCATCGGATTCCCAAAACCAGTCTGCAGAAGCTTCCGCAAAATCTCTAAATCGCGCCTCACTTGCGATAAGCTTTTCTCGCTCTTCACTCAACTCCAAGATTTTTTTATCTAAATTACTAAGTACAAGGTCTGCACCTTGTTTATCCAGTTTACGATGATCCTCATGATTTAAATCGTGACTTTTGAATGAGCCTACTGGCTGATTGAGTCGTAGAACTTCATCAACCATATCCATTAGTTCTGGCACTAGCATGGGTTTTACCAAGTATTTAGCCGCACCAAGTGACAATGCAAAATGTTTGTGTTGTTCTGATGTATAAGTCGCTGTATAAAAAACAATGGGAATATGCTTAAGGTTCTGGTCTTGTTTAATGGCTCGACACAAGCCATACCCATCCATTTCAGGCATGGGATTATCTGAAATAACCAGATCAACTGCCTGCGTTTGTAAATAGGGCAGCGCGCTTAAACTATTGTCAAAACTGACTACGGCATAACCTTTTGCCGTCAACTCAGTTTCCAATAACTGCCTAGAGCTCTCATCACTTTCAACAACTAAAATTCTCACAATCACCTCATCTTGTTTTGTCGTTTATTTTTAGTTCTACTTGTTGAATCGCTAACATCGGATCAATTGATTTTTTTAATATAACAAACAGCCATCGCTAATAATTTTCATGGCCGCCTGACGGTTACATGGGCACGCTCTTTCCTACACGATACGTCTAACTCGTTAATATACAAGTAATTGTATATCTAAAATAATGAAATCTGGCGGAATATAATTGATCCTGCTGCTTCTAATTAAGCGTGTCTGACCAATGATTGAGAAATTTGTGTGAGATGTCTGGTGGGCTGTAACTTGTTGAGTTTGAGCAATAACAGACGTGAGCCGTTATTTTATTACGACAGTTTATGTTTTTAAAATGAGTTAACTCTCAGTTTTTCTGTAGGTTACCGCAATAATGACCAGAATTAGGCTGCTTCAATAATTCTGTTTATTCTGCCTCGCGATTACGCATGAAATCCGCTACACCATATAATTGCTCGGCCAATTTCTGCATTAACACCTCATCCATTTTCAAGGTTTGCATGGCTTTTATCATGCAGTACATCCATTGGTCACGTTCACTTTCACCGATGCTAAAAGGCAAATGTCTACGCCGCAAAAATGGATTTCCATAACGCTCTATGTACAACTGCGGGCCGCCCGTCCAGCCTGTTAAAAACATAAAAAGCTTCTCACGCGCGGCCGTTAAATCAGCCGAATGCATGGCACGAATTGGCGCGGCTTTCGGGTCGCTATCCATAATGTCATAAAATGTTTCTACCAACAGGCGAATCGCAGCAGTACCACCTTGCTCGCCACCGAGCAAGGTATAAAAGGTGGACTTACTACTGCCTGCTTCTTGTATCTTGTCTAACATTCGTTACTTAACTTTCCGTTACTTAATGCGATGCAGCGCTTGGTTTCACCAAGCTCGCTGCCAATTTAGCGCGTGCTCTCGCTTCGTCAGTATCTTTACCAGTTGCCAGAGCAACTCCCATGCGGCGACGCGCAAATGACTCTGGCTTGCCAAACAAGCGCACATCACTACCAGGCACATTTAAAGCAGCTTGCAGACCATCATATTGAAGATTGTTACTTTCCACTGCACCATAAATGACTGCGCTAGCGCCCGCTTCTTTCATGCTCACATCAACAGGCAAGCCCAAAATAGCACGTGCGTGCAATTCAAACTCACTTAGTCGCTGCGAACACATCGTCACCATACCTGTGTCATGTGGGCGCGGACTCACTTCGCTGAACCAAACCTGATCGTTTTTAACGAACAGTTCTACGCCAAATAAGCCAAGCCCACCCAAACTATCGGTAATGGTTTTAGCAACATGCTGCGCGGCTTTAAGCGCATTGGCTGTCATTTTTTGTGGCTGCCAGCTTTCAACGTAATCACCGTTTTTTTGCAGATGTCCTATCGGCTCACAAAAATAAGTCTGTGTTTCACCTGCTGCATTTTTTGCACGCACTGTTAATAAGGTAATTTCATAATCAAAATCAATTTGGCCTTCTACAATCACGACACCTTGATTGACGCGCCCACCCGTTGCGGCATAATCCCATGCAGCTTTTACTTCACTGGCTTGTGTAATGCGCGATTGACCTTTCCCGCTGGAAGACATGGTTGGCTTAATAAAGCACGGATAACCAATACCCGCTTTACCTGCATGCACATCCCCGTCAATGGCGGCTTGCAATTCGGCTTCGCTTCGTGCAAAAGCATAAGGTGAAACCGGTAACTGCAACTCTTCTGCCGCCAAACGCCGTATTCCCTCGCGATTCATGGTGAGCTGTACAGCTCTAACCGTAGGAATGACCGTTGCCAATCCTTCGCTCTCAACGTCGGCCAGTACGTCGGTATTCAATGCTTCGATTTCCGGCACAATAAAATGAGGATTTTCCTGCTTGATTAATGCCTTAAGTGCGACAGCATCTGTCATATCGATTGTATGCGCGCGATGTGCTACTTGGTGGCCTGGTGCGTTGGCATAGCGGTCAACTGCAATCACTTCTACCCCAAAGCGTTGCAGTGCAATAATCACTTCTTTGCCAAGTTCGCCGCTACCCAGCAACATGACTTTGGTCGCCGAAGCGGTAAGAGGAGTGCCTAGTTTCATAAAATTTTGCCCATGCGCTGTATCTGATTTTTGAGTATTGGAAATGACTAGAATAATACCACGCGGGGATGCAGAAATCGTACGTCTAGAGACTGGCTATAAGTAGCTGACTAAAGCGCAGAAACTTAATATAAGATTGTTAACTAGATAAATTGATTAGCTTTAAAAGCTAATGCCATGCTTATCCATGCGATAGCGCATAGTCATACGAGTAATGCCTAATTGGCGTGCAGCCTCAGATACATTGTTATGTGCAGCCTCTAAAGCCTTCAGTAACATACTTTTTTCAGTTGCATCTAAGGTTAATTGGGATTGTTGATGATGCTCATTACCAGCTTTATTTTTACTGTCGAGCAAATTTAAATCATTAGCCGTAATTTGGGCTTGGCTGCTTAATAATACGGCGCGGCTAATTTGGTGACGTAACTCACGCACATTGCCAGGCCAATTGTAAAGCTGCATCGCATCGATTGCCGACTGGCTAAACTGATGTTTCGCTAATCCGTAGCGCTTTTCAGTTAACTGCATAAAATGTTTTGCTAACTGCAATATATCGTTACCGCGCTCACGCAAAGGCGCAAGTGATATCGTCATCACATTTAAGCGATAGTATAAATCTGAGCGGAAACGCCCATTTTGCGACATCTCATGCAAATTGCGGTTGGTTGCCGCAATAATACGCGCTGGTACGATACGTTCTTTAGTTGAACCCAATCGCCTTACGCGGCGACGTTCCAGCACACTTAATAACTTCGCTTGCAATGCTAACGGCAACTCGCCAATTTCATCCAAAAACAGCGTGCCGTCTTCTGCTGCCTCAATCAAACCAGGTCTTGAAGTAATCGCATTGGTAAATGCACCTTTTTCGTGGCCGAATAGCTCACTTTCAATTAATTCGTTTGGCAAAGAAGCACAGTCAACATGTACAAAAGGCTTTTCACTATTGGTTCCAGAGGCATGCAGTAATCGGGCTGCAACATCTTTCCCTGTACCGGTTTCACCTGTAATTAAAACCGTTGGCGCGACAGAATCAGTCAAATGCCCCAACTGTGCAATACGCGCAATTTGCATATGAATACTTTGGGTGGCGGGGCTATCACCAATTAATGCAATACCGTCGCTAGAATGTGCATTGCGTTGCCGCGCATAATCCAAGCTGGTTTGAAGCGCTGAGGTTTTTTCGTTTTTTTGAACAACTAATAATAACTCTTCTAAATCAATTGGTTTTTTTAAGTAATCATTTGCGCCTAACTTCATTGCAGTTACGGCATCGCTAACTTCGCCATATGCTGTCATGACGATCGTCGTCATACTTTTTGCAACGAACTCACTCAATAAATCTAAACCATTACCATCCGGCAAACGCATATCCAGCAAGACTAGATCTGCGTTGAACTGCTTAATGATCGCACGCGCATCGGCTAAATTTTCAACATGCTCACACTCAAAACCCGCTTTTTGCAAACGCTTTTGCACCGCGCGTGCAAACAGCACCTCATCTTCTACAATCAATATTTTTTTAGATTGGTTGAAGTGCGTTGACTGTTCTGCACGCCCAGAATCTGCATGGGCGGGTTTTGATTGAGTGTGTTGTGCGAGCAATTAAACTCCTGCGTTAATCATTAAATGACTCTGGCTATTTTTTTGGTGCAGCAAACTCATAGCGCAAGCCCAACCAAGCAGCACGTGGAGCACCAGGCAACAAACCTAACATTCTGGCCTCTTCACCAAATACGCCGGCAGAGTTAAATGCGGTTTCAGCTAAACGACCACTGATGTAATAGTTTTTGTCAAAAATATTAGTGGCTTTTGCAAATGCTTTCCAGCCATTACCAATGTTGTATTGGGTATCCAGGTTCACAACAAAGTAACCGCTAATTTTGCCTTTACCGGTTGCGCAGTCTTCACCACCATCACAATTAGCAGAGTTTGCCTTGTGTTTGTTGTTTTCATTCCCCCACACATACTGGCTTGAATAACCAATGACGTTCGCACCGACTGTCCATGCAGGGGTGACTGCATATTGGCCACGCAGTTTGATCTGGTGTTTAGGAATAGATGGTAAATAATCACCTTTAGTCGCAGTATAAATACCATCATCGTGAGATGAGTTTGACTCATTAGCAAATTCAACCTCTGTGTCATAAGTGGCTCTTACATAACTATATGACGCACCCCATTTGAATTTTTCTAAATTACCGTTCAAACCAAAATCCAGACCTTGACGTTTAGTTCTGCCAATGTTTCTGTAGTAACCTGCACCGGATAGTTGATTTGATGCAGTGAACTGAATGTCGTCGTGATTCACGGCATGGTAAATGCCAGCATTCCAGTTGATAGAATCAGTTAACTTGCCACGTCCACCAAATTCATAGGTTTTAGCAACCACTTGGTTCAGTGGAGGGTCATCTGCCATCGCAGCCGGCAATAGACATGGATTGGCTGGATTAGAGCAACCTAGCTCAATTGCTGTTGGTGCACGGCTTGATTCACTATAAGAGGTATAGAAAGTCAAACTTTCACTTGGCGTATGTGTTAGACCGATTGTTGGATTTAGGCGTGTGTAACTATCTTTAGCAGTAAGCGATAAATCACCATCATCGCCGCGTAATGTGTCTGAATTATCAATACGTGTGAAATTCCAGCTTGCGCCTGCATTCAAATGCCATTGATCGTTTAACGATAATGTGTCTGTTGCAAAGAGACGAGCAGTGTATTGTTTACCGGTTAAACCAACAGTTTGGCGTTTGGGAAGCAAGCCTGCGCCATCTTCAAATTCAGGGCCGCTCATAATTGGTTTTCTTGACGGTGTCCATACATTTTCGCCTAATCCATCATCAAACACGTCATCCTCTTCACCAGCCACATTGACGTGCTCTGACTGTTTGAATCGCATGAGTGTATAGTCGTAACCTGCGCCAACGATAAACTGATTCTTTTTACCCATCCAATCCTGATCAAAAGCAAACTGACCAGTTAAACCGTATGTGTCTTGAGTGGTCTTGGTCGTGTTCATGACAGCACCAAGATATTCTTCATCGTCGAATTCCCCAGCATAGCCAGGATATAGCGCTTCCAGGTCTCCATCTTCATTGTCACCTTCCCACGCATCACCATTTTTAGTGTGACGGTTTGATTTTTTATAGTACACATTACCTGAGAACATCGTATCTTCATTAAAGAAATGTGAACCATTTAGCGCTAAAAAGTGAGAATAGTTATTAGTAAAGTCTGGGCGTGTGTGAATCTGGTCACGCTTGCCATGCAACAGAATTTCAGGTGTAAAGCCATTACCAATTAAATTATTATCTGTACCAATATAGGTAAGGTCTAACTTGGTAGATTCATTTTGCCAGCCTGTTTTACCAAATAGCTGATTCACATGCGATGGTGAATAATCTCTCCAACCATTTTCGGTAGTATGTTGATAGCCAAACATGTAGTCAACGGAACCATCTTCTGAAACGCCACCGTATTCAATTAACGCACGTTGACGACCCCATGAGCCAGCCTCGTATTCAACTGCAGCGCCTTGATTATCACGACCATTCTTGGTCTGAATAGCAATAGCGCCACCTAAAGTATTTAAACCAAACAATGGATTGGATCCAGGAATCATTTGCATATTGCCGATAGCAAAACTAGGAATCTTGTCCCAGAGCGTCACATCGCCAAACGGTTCATTGACACGCACACCATCGATATAAGTAGAAAGACCTTGTGCATTGCCTAATAACGGTGATGAAGAGTAGCCACGGAAGTTAATTTCAGGCTGCCAAGGATTGCCGCCCATTTCGGTAACGGAAACACCTTGCATATTGTTATTCATGTAATCGGCAATCGAAACGCCTGTTTGATTATTCACATCTTGAGGTACAGCCACTTGAATATTGGCTGGCACTTTATGAAGTGGCAACCCAATCCCTGGTAATGGCGTAGTAGAAATCACTTCAATTTTCTCAGCGCTTGTACGCGCCATCTCTTCTGCTTGCGCCAATTGTGGCAAAGCACAGGAAATCATGACAGAAATGAGGGTTAATTTTGGTTTACTTTGTAATTTTATTTTAGATTTAAGTGTTGCTTGCATGTTGACTCCCTAGATTTAAATATACAACTGGCATAACTATGCAAGACGCGTTCCAGAATCAACAGTTATAAAAACTTCAATTAAATCAATGGCTAAATTTTATCGCCGTGAAAAACAGCTATTATAAATTGGTTTATTGGTTGTATACAACCACCAATATGGTTGTATACAACCAACTCAAATGCTATTGAGTAATTGCTTAGGCGGTATATTCAAATACCTGCGGATAACAAGCCATGCAGCAAAAGGAATCAATACAAAAGTCAGCAGAAATACACTTAAAGCTAAACTAATATTAAATTGATAAGGAATATCCAGTACGAAACTACTTAAATAGTAACTGAGTCCAGTGGCCATCATAATTGCGACAGTTGCTGCCACCGTGCCGATACTGGCAAACTCGGTGAGCGTTGCAATGGTAGTTTGCGCGCGCGATGCGCCTAATACACGTAGCAATGCCGACTCTCGCAAACGCGCATCTAACGTAGCAATCAACGCAGCATATAAAACCACTAAACCTGCCACTAAGCAAAACATAAAAACAAAACCAATCGCAAGTGCTAACTTATTCATGATATCGCGTACTTGGTTCATTAAATTGGCAACATCAATCACCGTAAAATTAGGGAATTTTTGCACTAACTGATTCAATGCGTTATCTTGGTCTTTGGGTAGATAAAACGCTGTCATATAACTGGTTGGGTAGTTTTTAAGCGTATCGACTGGTGTCACCGCAAAAAAGTTAGCGCGCATGCTATCCCATTCCACTTTACGGATACTGGTCACTGTCAGCGTGATTTTGCTGCCTGCGATGTCATAAGTTAACGTATCACCAAGCTTAATATTCAGCGCTGTCGCAATATCTTGCTCTAAGGATAAAAGCGGTTTTCCAGCTTCATTCGGTTGCCACCAGCGGCCTTGTAGCAGCTTATTATCCGTTTGCATTTGTGCGGCGCTGGATAAATTAAACTCGCGCGAAGCAAGACGTTTAGCGCGCTCTTCAGTAAATGAATTTGGGTCAACCGCCTGATTGTTAATCGCCATTAACCTGCCGCGAATCATTGGAAATACCTGTGGCGCGACAACTCCAACGCCATGAAGAAAAGTTTCTGTTGATGCAACCTGATCTGGCTGAATATTAATAATAAAACGATTCGGCGCATCAATTGGCAGCGAAGCCTGCCATGATTGCATTAAATCGGTTTTAATCATCATCAATAGCATCAACACCATCGCGCCTAAACTAAAGCCAATAATCTGCGCGATTGATAAACCTAAGCGTCTGTTTAAATTGGCGAACCCAAGACTGATCGCGTAATGTTGGTTTGAATAATCTGTGGCTTGCTGGCTGATCTTTTTAAGCATTTTTGCCAAGCCATAGGCCAGCAAACCTGCCACTAAACAAATACCCAAGATACCTGCTAAAAACACCAAGGCCAATTGCAGCGTTTTGGCCAGCACGAACATGAATAAAACAACCACAATCGCAATCGGTGCATATTTCAGCCAAACCGAGACAGACTGTTCTGCAAAATCATGTCGCAAAATACGCATAATCGGCACATTTTTTAAAGCTTGAATATGTGGCAGCATAATGCTGAACAGAATTGCAAACGCCAATGCTAAGCCCATGAATATTGGTGTAAAGTCTGGTGCTGGCAACGCTTCCAAAAACAATCTGCCCGCAATATAAGCTAAACCGTACTGCAAAATATAACCCAGCAAACAACCTAACAGTCCGCCAATCAGCGCCAAAAACGTACTTTGCAACAACATGAGCTTTTGTATGCTGGCTTTACTCGCGCCAAAACAACGCATCAAAGCGGCGGTGTCGGTGCAGCGCGCGATAAAAGGAATGCTCGCCAGCAACATGGCGACGATGGATAAAATCACGCTGGCAAATGCACTTAAGCTTAAGAAAGTTTCTGCTTTATCCAATGCGCTTTTAATCTCTGGCCGCGCGGTTTTAACGTCTTCAATACGTTCACCACGTTGCAATTTTGTAGCTAAATCATTGGAAAACTGCGCAACCTTGTCGGATGCGCCTGCGACCAATAACTGATATTTAACCCGGCTACCAAACTGCACCAATTGTGTTGCGGCAATATCGTCTGCGTGCATCATTAAGCGCGGCGCGAAGCTAAACATATCGCCGCCGCGCGATGGTTCACGCGCTAAAATACCTGCGACTTTGAAGCGCGCTGCACCCAATTCAATCTCATCGCCAATGCCTATTTTCAACGCATTCACCAGACGCGCCTCAACCCACACTTCACCTTTTTTGGGCGTAGTTTGTACACTGGTTGGCAATTGGTTATTGCTTAGCTGTACGCCAAAATCTCCTCTCAACGGGAAACCATCAGACAAGGCTTTTATTTCTGCCAGCTGGTTGCGGTCACCTTGAATCACCATGCTAGGGAACTCAAGTGTAGTCGTGCTTTGCAAGCCATATTGCTTGGCTAATTGATGATAGGACTGCGGAATTGCATGATCGGAAATAACGACTAAATCGCCACCTAACAGCAAACCGCCTTGTGCGTTAAGATGCAGCGCGATGCGATTAATAAAGAAATTAACCGCTGTAATTGAAGTGACTGCCAATACCAAGGCCAATAGCATGACGCGTAAATCACCCGATTTCCACTGTGAAAACAATTGCTGCCAAGCCAGTTTTACCATCATAATGACTCGCTCAACTGACCATTATTCAATGTTAATGAGCGTTGGCAACGCTTGGCTAATTTCATGTCATGTGTGACTAAAATAAGTGTAGTGCCTGCTGCATGATTTAAATCAAACAGCAATTCAATGATGCGCTCACCTGTAGCTAAATCTAAATTACCAGTTGGCTCATCTGCAAATAAAATGGCGGGCTGCGAGGCAAATGCGCGCGCAATGGCTACACGCTGCTGCTCACCGCCTGAAAGCTGCTTGGGATAATGACTGACACGTGCGCTTAAACCGACTTTTTCCAACGTCGCCAGCGCCACTTGCTTCGCATTTGCTTGATTCGCCAACTGCATCGGCAGCATGACATTTTCCAGTGCAGTCATCGTAGGCAATAGTTGAAATGACTGAAACACAAACCCCATATTTTTACCGCGTATTGCGGCACGTGCATCCTCATCTAAACCACTGAACGCTGCGCCTTTAACGCTAACGCTACCACTACTTGGCTGATCTAATCCTGCCAGCAGGCCAAGTAAAGTGGATTTACCTGAACCTGAACTACCAACAATAGCCACACTCTCACCAGCAGCCACTTTTAGTTGCAACTCAGAGAGGATGCTAATTTTATTTGGCTCTTCACCCACGCTTTTGCATAGATTTGTCGCTAGAATAGCTGGAGTAGCCGTTATCGTATGATGATGCGTTGATGGTTGATTGACATTAATTGGGCTGTGCTCATTAGAAAGTAACATGTATGTGCTCTCGTTTATTAGGATTTTTGCTGTATGTGTCTGCATTTAAAAAATCCAGTTTTAAAGTTCTAAACCTGAAAATTTCCAAACTGTACTTTAGAAAGTTAAGCTTAAGTCTTGGTATTAGTCTAGCGGTAATGAGTTTGGTTGCAACTTCCGCGCAGGCAACACAAACTATTGTCATTTTTGGTGACAGTTTGTCTGCGGCTTATGGCATTCAGCAGAATGAAGGTTGGGTCAAACTGCTGGAAAACAAGCTTAATCAGCAAAAGCTTGACTATAAAGTGGTGAATGCCAGCATTAGCGGTGAGACCACCAGCGGCGGCTTGGGGCGTTTTAAAACGATGCTCACGACGCATAAGCCCAATATTGTCATTATTGAACTAGGCGCAAATGATGGCTTGCGCGGTTTAAGCGTACGCGAAATGCAAAGTAATTTGGATGGCATGATTACCCAAGCAAAAGCCACCAAAGCCAAAGTGCTACTACTTGGCATGAGAATACCGCCAAATTATGGCATTCAATATACCCAGCAATTCAGCGAAACCTATGCTAATTTGGCGCAAAAACATGGCTTAGTTTTGGTGCCATTTTTTCTAGAGGGTGTTGCAGGCAATCCGAGCCTGATCTTAGATGATGGCTTGCATCCCAAGGCAATTGCACAAGACAAACTATTAGAAAACGTTTGGTCGCAACTGAGAAAGCTTATTAAGTAACAAATAGTTAAGTAGTCTCAGTTAATTAAATCAAACTATCGGCATTCTCTTATTATTCTGCATGCCAACTCACCAGCAAGCCCATTTCATCTGCGGCTGCTTTTAAATGGGCATCAACGCCAATATCCGGAATAATAGCCAAGGTATCTTCCAGATAAATAAGTGGCAATTGTGCGCGTTGCCATGGCGGTACGCTTGAGGTTTGCAGGGCTACTTTTAAGCTGCGGCTAGGTCGGTTTAAATCCGGCTTAAACCGCTCACCACCGACTCGATTTTTAATGAGTAACTGCTTGTTATTTAAATGCTTAATCGCAATACCTTCACCCAACTTTTGGCTAAAACTTAAATAGCTTTGGTTAGGTAAATGTACGACTTGTTCATTTTTCCATACAGCATCTATAGGCGCATTGGCAGTTGATTCTGCGACCAAATACGCACAATGTCGATAGCGCCTGAGCATTAACTCAGGCGAGCTTTCATCATCGTCGCTAAAATTTTCTTGAGTCACCTTTATTTTAATTGCCGCATCAGATTTAGCATTGAATAATTGCTGCGTGATCTGCTGCAATTGACTGGTGCTCGGCATGCGCACATCATTCTGTGCCAGCCACCAACGCAATACATTATTGACTCTAGACTGACTCAACCCGATTAATGGAGGCAATAATAGCGTGTTAATAGTCAAATCATCGTTAAAACAAGCTTTTGCATCTTGCTCTGCCAATTCATCCAGTAAATGATTCGCTTCAGCTAGATGTGCAGCGGTGCGTGCTAAGTTTTGTTTGATGCTGGGATACTGCCGCATGAAAATCGGCAAAATCGAATGTCGCATAAAGTTACGATCAAACTGCTGATTCAAGTTACTCTCATCGTCCACCCAAGCCAATTGATATTGTTTGGCATAACGCTCTAAGGTGGTTCTGGATGTATTCAATAATGGACGCAATAATTTTCTTTTTGCATCCATTGGCGCCATGGCCGCCAAGCCTTTCACACCTGCCCCACGCGCAAGCTGTAAAAGTAGGGTTTCAGCTTGGTCATCTTGATGGTGTGCTGTACAGACAAAGCCTGTATTTTGGTTCATCAGTGCCGCATAACGGGCTTTTCTGGCTGCCGCCTCAACACCCAGACAGCTATTAGAGTCGACATTGACTGTTGAAATAATGAGTGGAATATTGAGCTGCTTACATCTTGTTTGGCAAAAATCTGCCCATGCGTCTGCGTGAATACTGAGGCCATGATGCACATGATGGGCAGTTAATAGAAACCCCACACTTTGTCTAAGGCCGGCTAAAACATGCAATAACACACATGAATCCAGCCCACCACTAAATGCAATTGTTAATACGGGTTGAACAGAAGAAGTCTGTTCAGAATTTTGTACAGAGAAAACATCGCTTAAAAAAGAACTGACTTGCTGCGATAGCGAACTATCGCGCTCATTTATTTTTTTATTTTGGCGTTGTTTCTTTGAATTTTCCATAACTCATCAAGCGGGCATAACGTGCCGTTAATAGCTGCTCGGTATCTTTTTTCTGCAACGCAACCAATTGATCTTTAAGCAGTTTACGTAGCGTCTGCATCATTAATGAAATGTCACGATGCGCACCACCTAATGGCTCACTCACGATCGTATCAACCAAACCGAGTGCCTTTAGACGGTCTGCAGTAATTGCCAGTGTTTCTGCTGCCTCTGGCGCTTTGCTAGCGCTTTTCCATAAAATCGATGCACAGCCTTCAGGTGAGATAACGGAATAAGTTGCATATTGCAACATCAAAAGGTGATCGACCACACCTAGCGCCAATGCACCACCAGAACCGCCTTCACCAATAATCACGCCAATAATCGGTGTTTTAAGCTCGGCCATTACATATAGATTTTTAGCAATCGCCTCACTCTGTCCGCGCTCTTCCGCACCGATGCCAGGGTAAGCGCCTGGCGTATCAATCAAGGTAATAATCGGCAGATTAAATTTTTCTGCCATGCGATACAAACGCAAGGCTTTGCGATAACCCTCAGGGCGCGGCATACCAAAATTCCGATATTGCCGCTCTTTTACATCACGGCCTTTTTGATGTCCAATTACAACGACTGGAACACCTTCAAATCGTCCTAAACCACCGACAATTGCCGGATCATCCGCATAAGCGCGATCACCATGAAGCTCTTCAAAATCAGTAAATAACTCACGAATATAGTCCAGCGTGTAAGGTCGTTGTGAATGGCGCGCAACTTGCGAAATCTGCCACGCACTTAAATTCTGATAGGTTTCTTGCAGCAGTTTTTT
>Ga0160182_101222_pt1 | contig 32284 bp, 23 predicted proteins | sample met14sa_FD_108561 | JGI IMG/M metagenome (GOLD analysis project Ga0160182, IMG submission 108561) | Synthetic bacterial communities of pure cultures from sediment of Lake Washington, USA, under high oxygen condition - MT... | ecosystem: Engineered > Modeled > Simulated communities (microbial... >... | reverse complement strand
TTTGAATTTTGCGACGAAATGGGGAGGCTGTATGAACAATCTTTACCAACTCAAGATAATCATTCTATTGTTGACGGCCGTACTCGCTTTGACGACGGTCGCACGCAAGCTTGCCATTCCCTATCCGATTCTGCTGGTGGTCGGCGGCCTGGTTTTAAGTTTTGTACCCGGCCTGCCCACGATTCGCCTTGATCCTGATCTCATCTTCCTGGTCTTCCTGCCGCCCCTGCTCTGGGCTGCCGCCTATTTCACCTCTTGGCGGGATTTTCGCGCCAACGCCCGTCCGATCACACTATTGGCCGTGGGCTTGGTGCTGGTCACGACAGCGGCGGTGGCGTGTGTCGCCCATACGGTATTGCCCGGTCTAGGCTGGGCCGGAGCCATTGTTTTGGGAGCCATCGTCTCTCCTCCCGATGCCGTCTCCGCTACCGCGATCCTGAAACAACTCCATCTCCCTCGCCGCGGAATCAGCATACTGGAAGGCGAAAGTCTGGTGAACGATGCAACCGCGCTGGTGCTTTACCGCACAGCCCTTGTCGCTGCCGTCAGTGGAACTTTTGAGCTAAATGTCACACTCATGGACTTCTTTCTTGCGGCAACCATGGGCATTGCTGTCGGGTTCGTCGTCGGCATCGTGAGCCGCTGGGCTTTAAGCCTGACCGAAGATAGTTTCAGTGAGATCGCCGTCACGCTGCTGGCCCCTTACATTGCCTGGGTCCTGGCCGAACAAGTCCATGCCTCGGCTGTTTTGGCCTGCGTGGTCGGCGGGCTTTATATCCGCCAACACTTCAGCGCCATTGTTGCACCCATTACTCGAATCCAGGCGCGTGCGGTCTGGGATCTTCTCGTGTTTGTCCTCAATGGCATCATTTTCATCCTCATCGGCCTGCAACTTGACACCCTCCGTGACGCCATTCCATCCAGCGAGTTGGCTTCGCTCACTGTGAACGGCCTACTGGTGAGTGCAGCAGCCATCGTCGTGCGTCTGATATGGGTCCCGGTAGCGGCCTGGGTGCCGAGATTCCTGAGTTCTTCGTTGCGAGCACGCGATCCGATGCCGCCCTGGTCTAACCTGTTCATCCTCGGCTGGGCCGGTATGCGCGGCATCGTCTCACTCGCTGCGGCATTGGCTTTACCGTTGACCACTGCCGCCGGGATTCCCTTTCCATTTCGTGCGGAGATCATCCTGATTGCCTTCATGGTGATTCTGGTTACCTTGGTATTACAAGGCTTGTCGCTTCCTTTGTTGATCCGCTCCCTGGATTTGGATGAAGACAGTAACATTGAGCATGAGGAAAGACACGCCAGGGAACGTGCGGCAATGGCAGCTCTGGCATTGCTCGATGATGTGGCCGCCGAAGACTGGTCGGTTCCGGATCACATCGAACAGTTGCGTGTTCACTACGCTCATCGACTGCAACGCTATGTCGACATCGAAACCCCAGACACGAAATGCACGAAAGTGGCAGCCGAGGCATTCCGGCGTTTGCGGCACGAGACCCTGACCGCTGAACGATTAGCCGTGATCGATCTTCGGGACGACGGTGTGATCAGCGACGATATTCTGCATCGCCTTGAACATGAACTCGATGTCGAGGCACTACGGATCGGGGTCGGCGAGCTACGGGTCTCATCCGAGAGGCGTTCCAAGAAGCTATAGAATTAGGGCTGTAGGCTCAACCAATCCTAGCCTGACGTCCCTTTAGGCGTTACTAAAAGCTGCCTTGGTTTGATCATCCGGAATCAACATGAAGACGTAAAACACTCATGCATGCCCACTCAGAAATTGCTGTCTCCAACCGTAACCTCAAAATACAGGATTCCGAATTAAATAAACAATACGTATGAATACCGAAATGGCTCACGCTTGCTAGTTTTTTATCGAGTGAATATACTAGCCCGGTATAACTTGCTTTAGGTATTCATGGACTATCGTCCGCAGAATTGAAACGGGAAGTTGGTGAGTTCGCTTAAATTTAGCGCACGAAGCCCACGCTGCCCCCGCAACGGTAAACAAGTAAAAGGTTTGCAAACGCCACTGTGTCACGCATGGGAAGGTGCCAACCTTGGAAGCTCAAGCATTGCTTTCAACTCGTGAGCCCGGAGACCGGCCTGAAGCGATAATCGAATTTGTGCGCGGAGGGCGCCCAGATGGATTGCTCTCCTTCGCGTCCGTCCTGCATTTTCTCCCTGTACAGATTATTTCCGCCGGCAACGTTACCGGCTTTGCTGTCTCTTTAACCAGGAGAAAACACATGTCATCAACACCTGTTTTGCTCGATAACGCTCAAACATCGGCTCGTTCTGAAGTCTTAAAAGATAAAATCCTACCCGCCATGTTGGCCGGTATGCTTGGATTATCGCTGCTGTATGCCGCCGGTTTCGCCGAAACCGCACAACTGCATAACGCTGCCCATGATGGACGACATTCCGCCAGTTTTCCGTGCCATTAATGTTTAATCTGACCACCTTCAGAGAGCTGGTTATTGCGGCTCTCTGGACGGGCTTGCTGGCGGGTTTGTTATTAACCGCCGTTCAACAAATTCAAGTCATCCCGACGCTGCTCAAGGCCGAAGTGTACGAGGAAGCTGCAGTCGTTCCCAGCACGGAAAACAGCCACGCACACCACGACTGGCAGCCTGAAAACGGCTGGGAGCGGACATTTTTTACTGCGGTAGCCAATATCAGCCTGGGCGTGGGTTTTGCCCTGCTGATCGGCGCGGTCATGTGCTTGCGCGGTCGCCCCAGCCATTGGCGGACGGGGCTGTTGTGGGGACTGGCCGGTTACCTGACCTTTTTCGTCGCGCCGTCTTTGGGATTGCCGCCGGAAGTTCCCGGTACCGAGGCTGCCAAACTGGCGGATCGGCAAAGTTGGTGGTTGATAACGGTGCTCGATACCGGCTTCGGTTTGTCACTGCTGGCTTTTGCTAAAACCAGAACCAACCAGTTTTTCGGCGTGGTGTTACTTGCAGCGCCTCATTTAATCAGTGCGCCTCAGCCGGAAGTTCACAACAGCGCCGCGCCTGCCGAATTGGCGCAGTCTTTTATTATTGCCACCGTTTTTGCCAACGCGGTCTTTTGGCTGGCGATTGGCGGCTTGATGGGGCAGTTTTACAAAAAAGAGTTATGAGAACCCACAACAAACACGTACTGATGTGTACAGGCCCGCGCTGCTCTGGAAACAACGAGGCGGCGTTTCAACAGCTGGGCCAGAAAATTGATGCCCGTCCCCAGCTCAAAGTAAAACGCACCCGCTCAAACTGTTTTGCCGTCTGCAAAAACGGCCCGATTCTGGTCGTTTACCCTGAAGGCGTCTGGTATTCCTGTACCGACGAGTCCGTGTTGGAGCGCATTGTCAGCGAACACCTGGAAAATGATGTCGAAGTCAGCGAGCATGTTTTCCACCGCTTGGGTACCGGCGATGTCTAATATAGCCCTGCTGACCCATGCGCCCAACGACCTGATGGTGCTGCAAAGCGCACAGGCGCAAATGCCGGAAGGTTTTCCGGAGGTCACCGGCATTAACTTGCAGGCATTGGAAAGCGACGCGCAAATGGCCGAGTTGTTGGAGCATCAGCTTGTTTCGGCCAATATCATCGTGCTACGCGTACTGGGGCGTCTCGGTAGCGTGCCCGGCTTTGCCGATCTGGTCCGTCACGCCAAAAAACAAGGATTGCACTTAATCGCGATCAGCGGTACCGGCGAGCCGGACCCCGAATTGGCGGCGGCATCCACCGTATCATCCGATGTGCTGCATCAGGTACAGGCTTATTTTCAGGCGGGCGGCAGCGTCAATATGGCGCAACTGCTGCGCTATCTTTCCGATCATTTTTTACTGACCGGCGTCGGTTTTGAACCGGCTGTCGATTTGCCCGAACACGGCATTTATCACCCCGATTTATCCCAAGATGCCGACATAGACGACTGGCTTGCCCTGCGAGAGCCGGATCGGGCCAGCGTCGGCATCGTGTTTTACCGCGCCCACTGGATGAGCGGCAACACGCGCTTTATCGATGCGTTGGTTGACGCCCTTGAAAAACGCGGCTTGAATGTGCTGCCCGTATTCACCTCGTCATTACGCGCAGGTCGCATCGGTTCCCTACCGATTGCGACACTTCCGCCATCCATGGCAGTCGGCCACAGCGATAATGCCCTTCCTATAGCGTTAAGCTATTTTAACGGCGAACAAGGCGCGCATATCGACGTGCTGATCAATACCACCGCGTTTGCGATGGGCGAAATCACCCCCGGCGGAGCCACACCCGCAGGCTGGTCGGTGTCGGTACTGGAGCAACTCAATGTACCCGTGCTGCAAGCCATCACCAGCGGCATGATGCAGCATCAGTGGGAGCAATCGGCGCGCGGCCTCAACCCGCTGGATGCGGCAATGAACGTGGTACTGCCGGAATTTGACGGGCGCATCATTACCGTACCGCTGTCGTTCAAGGCGAAAGCCTCCGGCCTATCGAATGAACTGATCGAATACGAACCGCTGCCGGATCGGGTCGCGCGCATTGCCCAAATCGCCTCACGTTTTGCGCGGCTTAAACGCCTGAACAATGCCGACAAGCGTATCGCTTTTGTGTTCACCAACTCCAACAGCAAAGCTTCGCAAATCGGCAACGCGGTCGGCCTGGATGCTCCTGCATCATTGATGCGGATTCTATACGCCATGCAGGCCGCCGGTTATAACATCGGCGAGCTGCCGGAAAGCGGCACGGCGTTGATCCACGAACTGATCGACCGTTGCGCTTACGACAATACCTATCTGACCACCGAACAGCTAAGCCATGCTGTCGGCCGCGTATCGGCTACGCAATATCAGGCATGGTTCGACGACCTGCCGGTTGAGATGCAGGACAAGATGACCGCGCAATGGGGAGTAGCGCCGGGCGAGGCTTATGTGCATGACGGCCATATCTCATTGGCAGGCCTGGAACTGGGCAACAGCTTCGTCGCATTGCAACCGCCACGCGGTTACGGCATGGACCCCGACGCGATCTACCACCAGCCCGACTTGCCGCCCACCCACCATTATTATGCGCTGTATCGCTGGTTGCGCGACGAATGGAAAGCCGATGCCATCGTGCATGTCGGCAAGCACGGCACGCTCGAATGGTTGCCGGGCAAAGGCGTGGGCTTGTCGGAAAACTGTTTTCCCGATGCGCTGTTGGCCGACATGCCGTTGTTTTACCCGTTCATCATCAACGATCCCGGCGAAGGCGCGCAGGCCAAACGCCGTGCTCATGCGGTCGTTGTCGACCACCTGACGCCGCCGATGACCACCGCTGACACTTACGGCGCACTGGCGCAACTGACCCAACTGGTCGACGAATATTATCAGGTGGAAGTGCTTGATCCGGCCAAACTGCCGCTGCTGCAACAGCAAATCTGGGATCTGGTAAAGGAAACCAACCTGGATGCCGACTTGCAGGCCCGGCTGTTGCATCATGACCACGATGATGACCACCATGGACATCATCACCATGCCGATGATTCTCATGATCACGACCACGAGCATCACTGTCATGACCATCATGACCATCATGAGCATGAACACGATGATAATCACCATCATGACCACGGCGAAGGGCACCGTGATCATCACAGTCACCATGATCATGCACATGACGAACATCATCACGATCATGACGATGAGCATGAACATGGCGAACACCACCATGACCACGATGACGAAGATGGCCTGCCCGAACTGCTGACCAAAATGGCCGGTGCCGATGTCGCGCATTTGATCGAAGACCTGGACGGCTACCTGTGCGAACTGGGCGCGGCGCAAATCCGCGACGGCTTGCACATACTCGGATTGGCGCCTGAAAACGAGCAATTGACCGACATGCTGGTCTCGCTGACCCGCTTGCCGAACCAAGACATTCCCGGACTGCCTATAGAAATTGCGCGGCTGTTCGGCATGAGCATGGACTCGCTGCTGGAGCATCAGGGCCGTCGGTTGGAGCAAGCAAACACGGAGCTTGAAAAGCTGGCCGGACGACCTTTGGCTACTCACGCCGACGTACTGGAAACCATCGAATTATTAAGCAAACGCTTATTCACTGAATTACAGGCGCATGATTACGCCGAATCCGCCATAGACTTAGCCATCAATGGAACCTTTGGTATCAGTACAGCCGACTTAAACAGTACAAAGCCCTCTCCAGAGGGAGAGGGTTGGGTGAGGGGAAATCAAAATAAGGAAGAAAGCTTATTTAAATCCCCTCATCCCAGCCTAATCATGTCGGACTATCCTGTCCGCCATCCTGCGGACGAGTGCAAATCCGCTCCCGGCGGATTTGTCCCTGAGGGAGAAGGAGCGCACGCTCTTAAGCCTATAGTATTGACCATAGATCGAGCCATCAATAAAACATTCGTCAACAGTACTACTGACGTCACTACAATAAAACAAGTACTGAACTTTGCTTGCCGCGAATTAGCCCCCAACCTCGCCCGCGCCACCGATGAAATCGATAACCTGCTGCGAGGCCTGTCCGGCGGCTATGTACCGGCCGGTCCCAGCGGGTCGCCGACTCGCGGCATGGCCAGCATCCTGCCGACGGGGCGCAATTTTTACTCCGTCGATCCGCGTAGCGTACCCTCCCAATCAGCTTGGCGAGTCGGCCAGCAACTCGCCCATGAAGTGCTGTCGCGCTATGTCCGCGAAACCGGCGATTATCCCGAGAGCGTCGCCATCAGTATCTGGGGCACCAGCGCGATGCGCACCCACGGCGACGACGTCGCGCAGATTTTAGCGCTGCTCGGCGTGCGCCCGGTGTGGCAGACTGAAAACCGCCGCTTGACCGGCGTCGAAGTCATCCCGCTGGATGAATTAAAACGCCCGCGCATCGATGTCACGACCCGCATCAGCGGTTTTTTCCGCGACGCATTTCCGCAATTGATCGACTTGATTGATGACGCGGTCAATGCGGTCATTGCGCTGGACGAACCGCTGTCGCAAAACTTTGTGCGCAAGCACTATCTTGCCGAACTGGGCGAATGGATAGGCCAAGGCCTGACCAAAGATGAGGCTTCGCAGCGCGCCGCCTTCCGTATCTTCGGCGCAAAACCCGGCAGTTACGGTGCGGGCATCTTGCCGCTGATCCAGGAAAAAAACTGGCAGGCCGATGCCGACTTTGCCGAAGCCTACGTCAACTGGGGCGGCTATGCCTATGGGCGCAGTCAACAGGGCAATGATCAGCGCGACGCGTTCCGTACTCGCCTGTCCGGCGTTCAGGTAGCGCTGCACAATCAGGACAACCGCGAGCACGACATTTTCGACAGCGACGATTACCTGCAATTTCACGGCGGCATGATCGCCACGATCAGGGCCCTGACCGGATCACAGCCGCGCAAGTATTTCGGCGACAGCCACGATCCGTCGCGGGCGCAAGTGCGCGATTTGAAGGAAGAGACCTTGCGGGTGTTCCGCTCGCGCGTGGTCAACCCCAAGTGGCTGGACAGCATCCGCCGTCATGGCTACAAAGGCGGACTGGAACTGACCGCGACCGTCGATTATCTATTCGGGTACGACGCCACCGCCCAGGTGATGGACGACTGGATGTACGAGCAAGTCGCCGAAACCTACGCGATGGACCCGGAGATGCAACGCTTCCTGGAACAAGCCAACCCGTGGGCGCAAAACGCGATAGCCGAGCGCCTGCTGGAAGCCGCCAGCCGCGGCATGTGGGCCGAACCAAAGCAGCAAACGCTGAATGCCTTACAAGATTTATACCTGCATAGCGAAACTCTGTTGGAGGCGCGCGGCGAAACACCGCGCGGGGCATGATGCCTATGGAAAAATTTCTTTCTCCACGAAAAGCACAAAAATATTCATATAGCGAAGTAGGCCGGAATAAGGCCATCCAAGCGCGTAGCGCGAGGTGGCGTTTCCGGCGGATTCAGATGCTTGCCGGAAACGCCAATGCTCGCTATCGCTCGAATCAGCTTATTCCGGCCTACTTTGCTAACAATGCAGACTTGGGAACGAGCGTAAAATGAATCAAGCCACTTTCCCTTTTTCCGCGATCGTCGAACAAACCCAGCTTAAGACCGCCTTGCTGCTGTGCGCCGTCGATCCGTCGCTCGGCGGCGTATTGATACGCGGCGATAAAGGCACTGCAAAAAGCACGGCGGCACGGGCGCTGACCGACATCCTACCGCTGATCGAACGGGTTGATGGGTGCGCGTTTAATTGCGCTCCCGGCGTGCCCTATCAGCACTGCGAAACATGTAATCCTGTGGGCGCGAATTCATTCGCGCTTTTAACGGCAGCGCGAATAAATTCGCGCCCACAGCCCGTGCCTTTCATCACCTTGCCGCTGGGAGCTACCGAAGACCGCGTTATCGGCACCCTGGATTTGGAGCAGGCGCTTAAAGGCGGATCACGCGTTTTCAAGCCCGGCTTACTGGCTGCGGCGCACCGGGGCATACTCTATATCGACGAAGTCAACCTGCTGCCCGACCATCTGGTCGATGTGCTGCTGGATGCGGCGGCGATGGGCGTTAACGCGGTGCAGCGCGAAGGCTTGTCAGTCACCCACCCTGCCCGCTTTACGCTGCTCGGCACGATGAATCTGGAAGAAGGCGATTTGCGTCCGCAATTGCTGGATCGCTTCGGCCTAATGGTTGAAGTGACCGCGCCGCGCGACAAAGTTTTGCGTTCCGAAGTCGTGCGAAGGCGCATTGCGTTCGAAGCCAATCCTACGGCTTACGCTGCCGCCTGGATGGCGGAGCAACAAACTTTGCGCCATCAACTCGCTACAGCGCAGCAATTGCTGCCTGAAGTAATGTTGGATGATACGTTGCTCGATTTGATCAGCCACTTATGCTGCGAATTCGAGGTAGCCAGTCTTCGAGCCGACATCGTCATGCACAAAGCGGCGCGCGCACTAGCGGCGCTCGACGGCCGGGCGCAGGTAACGCCGAAAGACGTGCGCGGCGCGGCGGAACTGGTGTTGCCGCACCGACGCAGACGCAAACCGTTCGAGCAACCGGGGCTGGATCAAGACCAGCTCGATGAGCTGATGCAACAGGCGTTGCAGCCGCCGGATCAAGGCGAATCCGGTGCTGAAGATACCGAGCAGGAAAACAATCAAGATGACGGCGAGTCACAAGACCAACAAGTCTTCGCCGCCGCATCTGCCGGTAACATACGAAAAATAGAAGTCGATACGCTTGCCAGCCGCTACGCTTCCGGCAAGCGCAGCACCGCGCAAGATGCGCCGCGCGGCCGTATCGTGCGAGTCGTGCAGGACCAAAATCCAAGCAGTCTCGCCGTCGGCGCGACATTGCGCAGTGCGGCGCTCAGAGGTGCCGACGATTTCCAGGTGACGAAAAGCGACTTGCATCAACAAATCCGCGTAGGCAAAAACGCCAACCTGATCTTGTTTGTCGTCGACGCCTCCGGCTCCATGGCGGCGCAGCGGCGCATGGAAGCGGTCAAAGGCGCGGTGCTATCGCTGCTGACCGATGCCTACCAGCAGCGTGACGAAGTCGCGGTGATCAGCTTTCGCGGCGAATCCGCACAGTTATTGCTGTCGCCCACCCGCAGCGTCGATCTTGCCGAACAGAACCTGCGCGAACTGCCTACCGGAGGCCGTACGCCCTTGCCTCATGCGCTGTCTGTGGCACTGGAAACGCTGGAGAAAACCGGGATGCCGCCGTTACTGGTGCTGCTTAGCGACGGCAAGGCCAATGTTGCGCTGACCGATGGCAACGATCCCTGGCAGGAGTCGCTAAGATTTGCCGAATTACTGGCCGAACGCGGCGTACCCGCCCTGGTGCTCGATACCGAAACCGGCTATTTACGTTTAGGCAGAGCCCGGCAATTGGCACAGGCGTTGGGTGCCGAATACCTGACGTTGGAAGAATTATCGGCAGAAAACCTGGCGCTTACGATACGTGGATGTATTAAGTGAGCATAAAGTTGATTAAAAAATATTTTATTCACCACGAAGACACGAAGAACACGAAGTTTTATTTCTTCGTGTCTTCGTGGTGAAAAGTTTTTATATAGCAAGGAACAATTATGATTATCTGCATAGGCGCAGGCCCTGGCGATGTTGCTTACCTGACCCAACGCGGCGCGGAGCTGATCCGCAATGCCGACGTGGTAGCCGGATTCGATGCCGTTATTAATGTCGTGCAAAGCCTGATTCCCGCTACGGCGCAAACCGTGCTGATGAATTATCGCGACCAAACCGAACAATTGGCGAAAGTGGCGATTGAACACCATGCGGGCAAGAACTGCGTCGTGGTGTTCATGGGCGACATCCATTTCAGCGGCTTCCAGTATTTGGAACGGGTCGAGCGCGCTTGCGGCCATCCGGTCGAAACCGTGCCTGGCATTTCTTCGGCGCAGATACTTGCGTCGCGAGCCAAGGTCTGTTTCGACGAAACGACGTTTATCACCTTCCACCGTCGCGGCGACCTAACCCCGTTTAAACAACATCTGGTGCATGTGTTGCAAGACCAGCGCAATGCGATCGTGATCCCCTGCCCGTGGGACGAAGCGCGCTCATTCATGCCGCGCCATATCGCAGCTTACCTGTTGGAGCAAGGCGTATCGCCCGACCATCCGACCGAAGTATGGGAAAACCTGACCCGCTCGGAAGCGGAGTGGCACGGCACGCTCGCCGACTGTGCGACACAGGAATTCAGCGACATGAGCATCATGCTGATCCGCACCCGCCGCCCTATGTCCAGCCAGATTGAACCCGCAATGGAGCCGTTACCGAATGCAGGCTGAAACAAACCAACAATTCGGCATCGTTATCGCAGGTCACGGCAGCCGCGATGCCGACGGCATCCGGGAATTCGAGCAACTGGTTGAACTGGTCAGGGAGCGTGCGCCGCAACATGTGGTCAGTCACGGCTACCTGGAGTTTGCCAGTCCGACTATCGATCAGGCGATCGCAGCCCAATTGAACGCCGATGCCAAACAAATCGTCATGGTGCCCGGCATCTTACTGGCGGCAACTCATGCCAAAAACGACCTGCCCAGCGAACTGCTGGCCTCGGCTCGCGAACATCCCGACGTCGATTTTCATTTCGGTGCGCCGATGGGCTTGCATCCGTTGTTGCTGCAATTAGTTCAGCAGCGCATCGTCGAGGCCGAATCGGCATCCTCCAAGACTGTGCGCCGTGCCGACACCTGCCTGGTGCTGGTCGGTCGCGGCACCACTGACCCCGATGCCAATGGCGAAGTCGCCAAATTCGCGCGCATGATCGAAGAAGGCATGGGCTTTGGCGCGTCTTACGTGTGCTATTCAGGCACGGCCAAACCGTTGGTTGCCGACGGCCTGCGTGCCGCAGCTCAACTGGGATATGCACGGTTGATCGTGGTGCCGTTTTTCCTGTTCGACGGAATCTTGGTCAAGCGTATTTATGAAGCCGCCGATGCCATGCAAGAGCGCGAGCCTGAGCTGGAAGTGCTCAAGGCAGGCTATCTCGGCGTGCATCCGAACGTGGCCGATGTGCTGATTTCCAGGGCGCAAGAAGCGGTAGAAGGCCGTGCGGAAATGAACTGCTCGCTGTGCAAATACCGGGTGCAAATCGTCGGCTTTGAGCAGCAGGTCGGCGAGCCGCAACGCCCACATCATCTTCAAGTTCGCGGTCTGTTCGAAAAAGCCGCTGTGGATGAAACCGCAACAGAATTCGCCCCTTACGTGCCGCATCCGATAGAAGCCGAAAGCTTCCGCATCATCGCCGCCGGGCGCGACTGGTCGGTTTTTCCCGAGGCGCATCTGACCGTGCTGCAACGGCTGGTGCATACCAGCGGCGACTTTAACGCCGTCGACGACATTTATTTTTCGGCGGGCGCAGTCGAAACGGGCATCCGTGCCTTGTTGCGCTGCAAGCGTGTAGTGACCGACGTGACCATGGTGCAGACCGGACTCAAGCGCGCGCTGCTCGAACAGCTCGGCATCGAAACCTGGTGCGGGGTGCATGATCACGAAACCACGCTGATGGCGCAAACGCAGGGCATCACCCGTTCCGCGGCCGGAATACGACGCGCCTTTGAAAAATTCGGTAACGACATCGTGTTGTCGATAGGCGATGCGCCGACTGCGATCAGGGAAGCGGTGCGCCTGGTCCGCGAACACGGCTGGCGGCCGCAACTGGTAATCGGTTTGCCGGTCGGCTTTGTCGGCACCTGCGAGTCGAAAGACGAATTAAAACGCTGCCTGCAAGTGCCTCGCATCACCAACAGCGGCACGCGCGGCGGTTCGCCCTGGGCGGCGACCGTGGTCAACGGCTTGATGATCGACGCGGTGAATCAGCTCTGCTCATTAGCTACTAATAAAATCGATTAAGCGCGAAATGCTAGTAAACAGGCTGTTAAAGCTTTTTATTCACCACGAAGACACGAAGGAGACGAAGTTATATTTCTTCGTGTCTTCGTGGTGATAGTTTTTTAAGTTTTTAAATGACAGGACAGGTTACTCGCGTTGCATGAGTCAGACTGAACTTAGAGAATTCGACCTCAATGTCCTCGCCCCGAACGGCTTGCGGCGCGGACGCACCACCGGCAGCTGCGCCACGGCGGCGGTTAAAGCCGCGCTCTATCTGCTTCTGCACAGCGAGCGCCGCACCCAGGTACAAATAACATTGGCTGACGATACGCATTACCTGATCGTACCGATTCAGGACTGTCGTTGGCTGGACGAACACACAGCACGAGCCGAAGTGCTGAAAGACGGCGGCGATGACCCGGATAACACGCACGGGGCCACCATCTTTGCCGAAGTGCGAAGAAACAATGAAGGACAGCTACGCTTTTTCGCCGGAAACGGCGTCGGCACTGCGACTCAACCCGGCTTGCGCGTAGCGGTAGGTGAGCCTGCAATTAACCCAACGCCGCGCAAGATGATGCGGCATGCGGTCGTCGAGGTGTCCGATAGTAAAGACCAAGGCTTCGACCTGATCATAGGTTGTATCAACGGCGAAACGATTGCCAAAAAGACCTTCAACCCGAGACTCGGCATAGTCGGCGGCATCTCGATACTCGGCACTTCAGGCATAGTTGAGCCTTTGTCGCTGGCATCCTGGATTGCCTCGATTGAGGTTTATGTACGCGTCGCTTTGGGGGGCGACGATATAAACAGCATCGCTTTGCTGCCTGGGAAAATCGGTCGCACTTATGCCAAAGAGGCGCTGGGATTACCCGAACAGCGCTCGGTGCAGATCGCCAATTTTCTTGGCGACGCGTTAGATTTTTTACAGCAGGCATTGACTGAACAACAACGCCATCTGGATGTATTGTGGTTATTGGGGCACCCGGGCAAACTTGCCAAAGTGCTGGACAACGTATGGGATACGCACTCAAGCAGGAGCGACATGGCCATGAGCGTTGTCGCCCGGGTGGCAGGAGAACGAGGATTTGACAGCCGTCTGGTACAAGAACTGGGACAGGCAAACACAGTGGAAGCCGCAATGGAAAGATTAAAGAACGAAACCGGCGCACAGGCGTTGTGGATAGACATCGAACAGCGCATCGCCGCGCTTGTTCATCAACGCGTACCTGCCGTGAAAAAGGTTGAAGTGCGGCTATTTAATTTACAAGGCGAGAGTTTGGGAGCAGATTGAAAATAACTGCTGCTGTGGGGGCGACTTCAGTCGCCATTGAGCGGTTAGATTATTACTGACTGGGCGACTAAAGTCGCCCCCACAACCATGACCGTTCTCGGCACTGCGTGTGAAAACGAGATGACACTTAAATTTTTATGAGAAGAGCTATATGAGTTTGCTGGGTACATTCTGGGGCATAGGCGTAGGACCAGGGCCCGCGGGTTACATTCCGCTAGCGGCGGTCGAAGCGCTGCAACAGGCCGACATTATTTATGCCCCCCGTGCGCATAGCTCGGAAACCTCGGTGGCCTTGCAATGTTTGGCAGGTATCGACATCGCTCAGGAGCGAATACGTGAAATCGAATTCACTATGGACCCTGACCGTACGGTATTGAGCGAGCATTACGCGCAACTGGCGGAAACCATCGCCGTCGATTTACGCGCAGGTTTAAACGTGGCTTACCTGACCATAGGCGACAGCCTCACCTACTCCACTTACGGCTATATATTGGCCGCTTTGCGCGAGTATTTGCCGGATCTGCCGCAGCGCACCTTCCCCGGCATTACCAGCTATGCGGCTGCGGCCTCGGCGATGGGCTGGCCGCTGGGCGTAGGCAAGGAGCGCACTCTGATTCTGCCCTGCCCCGAAGATGCGGCGGCATTGCGGCAAGACATCGAAAGCCATGACATCGTGGTGCTGATGAAGATCGGCGCGCGCCTGCCCTGGGTGCTGGCTCTGCTCCGTGACATGGGCATCGCCGAGCACTGTGCGTTTGCCCGCCGCATCGGCTTGGCGGACGAAATGCTGGCCGATGATGTCAGCGATTTATGCGCCACCTCGGCGATGGGCTATCTCGCCACTTTACTGATACGCAAAACACCCAGAGAGAGAAGACACACATGAAGGTTTATTTTATCGGCGCAGGCCCCGGCGCTTCCGATCTGATCACATTGCGCGGCGCAAATATTCTAGGCCGGGTCAGCATGGTGCTGTATGCCGGATCATTGGTGCCTACCGACATGTTGCAGCATTGCCGGGCAGATGCCGAACTGATCGACACAGCCACGCTTGACCTTGAACAACAGGAAGCCTGCTACCGTCGAGCACAAGAGAATGATTGCGATGTAGCCCGTTTGCATTCCGGCGACCCGGCCATTTACGGCGCGACCGCCGAGCAAATGCGCAGGCTTGATGGGCTGGGCATAGACTACGAAATTGTACCGGGCGTGTCTTCGTTCACCTCGGCGGCGGCGTCCATTAAAGCCGAGCTGACCAAGCCGGAAGTCTCGCAAACCGTGATCCTGACCCGCGTTTCGGGCCGTGCCTCCGCCGTGCCGGAACTGGAATCGATCGCACGACTGGCCGAACACCAAGCGACGATGTGCATCTTCCTGTCCGGGCCGCATTTGAAAAAAATAGTCGCCGACCTGCGCCTGCATTACCCGGATGACACGCCGGTGGCGCTGGTCTATCGGGCAACCTGGCCGGAAGAGAGGTCTTACCAGGGCACTTTGGGCGCCATCCTTAAAGAAACCAAAAAAAGCGAGTGGAATCTAACCACGATGTTATTGGTAGGCAAAGCTTTAGGGCGCGGTGAGCAAACCGAATCCAGTCTGTATTCCAAGGACTTCACGCATATCTTCCGCGTCGTGAAAAAGAAAAAATCGGCATCAACTTAAAAACATTTCACCACGAAGGCACGAAGAAAGAAGTAGAACCTTCGTGTTCCCGGCAATTGCTCCTGCATTGCTCTACCTCCTGCATCCATGCAGTCGTTCGTGTCTTCGTGGTGAATTAATCTTTTATTGAATATATGAATTTCCCGCTTAAATTACTATGTACGATAAAGGCCGCAGCATGACTGATTGCGGCATCTGGCTGGTAAGGCCGGAAAGCGAAGCCTTGGCTTTAGCCCTGCAAGAACGGCTTGGCGGCGTGCTGTATCGGCCGTGGCTCGATACCGCCACACCCCAGAAAGAGCAGTTTGCCGCCGCTTATCGCCAGCAGTCGCAGTGGATCATGATAGCGGCCAGCGGCATCGCGGTGCGCTTTCTCGAGGGTTTGGCGCAGGATAAACATAGCGATCCGGCCGTCGTGGTGCTGGACGAAGCGGGACGGTTCGCGGTGTCGCTGCTGGCAGGTCATGAAGGCGGCGCCAACCGTTTGGCTTATCGCGTCGCCAATGTAACCGGTGCGGTACCGGTCATTACTACGGCGACCGAAGCCTTGAAGCCTTTGGTCGTCGGTATAGGTTGCCGCAAAGGTGTCACTGCTGAACAAATCGCCGCAGCCGTGCATCTGGCATTAGGCGAGAGGCCGTTAAGCGAAGTGCGCGAAATAGTGACTATAGACTTGAAGGCAAACGAACCGGGCTTGCTGGATTTTTGCGAAGTGCATGATTTGCCGCTACGCGTATTGGCAAGCGCAACAGTGGCGGCAAGGCCCTGGGTAACCAAAGCCTCGGATTGGGTGCAGCAGAATGTGGGCTTGCCTGGAGTCTGTGAGCCCTGCGCGTTGATTGCCGGCGCCCGCGGCAGATTGATCGTGCCGAAAACGGCTTTAAACGGCGTGGCCGTTGCCGTGGTTGAAGATAATATATAGAGAGAGCGCCGTCCGCCAGATCGCTCGTTCCCAAGCTCTAGAGACTGTGAAAGTATTCGTTTTTAAACAAAATTAAAAAACTCACCACGAAGGCACGAAGAGCACGAAGTTTTCAATACATTGAATAAAAGCAATTATTTTTCTTCGTGTACTTCGTGCCTTCGTGGTGAATAATGCTTTTACCCGTTTTTTGATGATACTTTCACAGTCTCTCTAGCTTGGGAATGCCGTATTGGAAGCTCCAGCTTCCCGAGACACTGAAAGCTGGAGCTTTCGAGACTTGGGTTCCCAAGCTGGAGCTTGGGGAACCAGCGCAACATGAAAAATTCACCACGAATACGCGAAGAAATAAAACTTCGTGTCCTTCGTGCCTTCGTGGTGATCGCTTTTAAATAGACAGAGCAATAATCAGTGGATAAAAGAATGAAAGGTGTATTGAATTTGGTTTCGGTCGGGCCGGGATTTAGCGATTTGATCGTTCCGCGCGCCGAAGCGGCATTGCGGGACAGCGATGTGATCGTGGCTTATGACCTGTATTTGCGCTGGATTGAACCGTGGATAACCGGCAAGGAAATCCACACGCCGCCGCTGACTCAGGAACGCGAGCGCGCTTTATTGGCGATAGAAAAAGCCCGTAGCGGCGCTAAAGTCGCGCTGATTTCCAGCGGCGACATCGGCATTTATGCGATGGCGGCGCTGGCTTTCGATGAAATGCGCGAAGATGACGACTATGCCGTCAACGTGATACCCGGCATCACTTCCGCCAATGCCTGCGCCTCGTTATTAGGCTCGCCGTTGTCGCACGACTTTGCCACGCTAAGCCTGTCTGACCTGTTGTGCCCTTGGAACTGGATAGAGCAGCGCGGACGGCACATCGCCCAGGCTGATCTCGCCTGCGTTTTGTACAACGTGCAAAGCGCCGGTCGCCAGGAAGGCGTGTACCGCATCCTCAACATCATGCTGGAGTCGAAATCGCCGAAGACGCTATGCGGCGTAATCCATAACGCTTATCGGCCCGGCCAGAAAGTCAGCATTCACCACTTGGAAGACTTGCTGTCTTTGCAGTTCGATATGCTGACCACCATCGTGATCGGCAACCGTTTTACCCAGCGCAAGCGCGGCTTTATTTTTACGCCGCGCGGCTACAATAACTGGGATTCGCCCGCCGAACAGCCTGTTACAAATGATCTGCCCGAGCATGCGTTATGGATTTTTTCCGGCACCAGCGACGGCAACGCCTTGGCTAATGAATTGGCACAGCAAGGCTATCCGGTCGTGGTATCCGCCGCGACGGAATACGGCGGCGAGGTTGCCTCCCAGCATTGCTCCGGCGTGTCGGTCTGGGCCGGGCATCAAGGCGTTGAGGCGCGAAAACAGGTGCTAAGCCAAAATCAGGCGCGGGTGATTGTCGATGCAACGCATCCTTACGCCAACCTGATCTCGGAACAATTGATGGGCTTGTCGAAAAGCCTGAATATCCCGTATCTGCGTTTTGAGCGTCCCAGTTCTTTTGCAGCAGATAGCAGCATCGAATGTAACTCCACAGAACAAGCGGCCGAACAGGCCATTGCCCTCGGTCGGCGCATTTTTCTGACCACCGGCTCCAAGGACTTGGCTGTCTTTCTACAAGCGCCGGGTGCCGCCGAACGCGAATGGTTTGTGCGGGTAACGCCCGAGCCTGAGTTCATCCAAAGGGCAATCGATCTGGGTGTGCCGCGCAGCCACATTTGCGCGATGCAAGGGCCGTTCTCTGAAGCTTTCAACACCGCCTTGTGGCGGGACTTGAAAATCGATTGCGTCATCACCAAGGATTCCGGCGATGCAGGCGGCTATCAAGCCAAAGTGGCGGCGACACAGACGCTGAACATCCCGTTGCTGGTGATCAAGCGCCCGAAACTTGAGTATCCGTTCGCCACCTCTACTTTCGATGCGGCATTGAGCCAATTGCAAGCGTGGCATGTAACCCCATAAACGAGTAAGTAGACGATTAAAAGCATTTTATTCACCACGAACGACTGCATGGACAGGAAATGATCCAGTCATTTCCCTGCATAACCCACATCCCTGTGGGTTATGCAGGAGGTAGAGCAACGCATGGAGCAGTTGCCGAGACACGAAGAACACGAAGTTTTATTACTTCATGTCTTCGTGGTGATAGCTTTTATCGACTCATTACTGATTTACCTGTTTTTAATGAGAAGTTTCCATGGAATATCAACACCTAATTCCGGTCACCATCGTTACCGGTTTTCTCGGTTCCGGTAAAACCACATTGCTGAGCAGCCTGATTAAAAGCAGGCAAACCCGACGCCTTGCGTTACTGATCAATGAATTCGGCGAAGTTTCCATTGACGGTGCGCTGATTAACGACAGCGTTGGCGGCGATCAGCATGTGCGGATTCATGATTTCCCTTACGGCCTGATTGCCTACGGCGATGACGAACACTTTATCCCGACCCTGCAAGCCATTGCAGGACGCCGAGCCAATGTCGATCATGTGCTGATAGAAACCTCCGGGCTGGCGTTGCCCACAGCGGTCATGGAACTGCTGCAAACACCTGAGTTGGCCAAGGATTTTATCCTCGATGCCACGCTGGCCGTGGTGGATACGCCATTGCTGCTGTCCGACCAGTTTGATCGTGACTTGAGCGCCGACAGTCCGCATGCTGCCGTCGCCGATTCAGTCGCAACCCTGTTTGAACAGCAACTCGAATATGCCGATGTCGTGGTGTTGAACAAAATCGATGCGCTGGATGAGGATGCCTTGCTGCTCGCGGAACAGCGCGTTCGCGACCGTGCGCCGAACGTGCGCTTCCTCGAACTTGCCTACAACGCCCAGCTGGATATCCGGCTGGCTCTTGGCCTGCGCTTGCACCAGCCGACTTTTACCGCCCACAACCACCGGTTTACGCCGCTACCCGGTTCCGGTACGCCAACCTTGGATAGTCATGCAAGACTGAACGGTCACGCCCATTCCGGATTGGCAGGCCACAGTCACGGACTGACGACGCACAAACATTTTCATGATCAGGATCCGGGATGGCTGTCGTTCGTACTGCGCAGCCATGAACCGCAGCAACCGGAAACACTGAAACAGGCATTAATCGAAGTGGCTAAAGCGGAACCGTTGTTGCGTAGCAAAGGCTTTATACGGCTTGTTGACCCGAATCAATCCGTTCTGGTTCAGGCGGTACGCACACGGGTGGCGATAAGCACGGATACAATCAAACAATCCTCAAAGGAATCGGAACTGGTTTTTATCGGTTACCACCTGAACCGTAACAAAGTAGTGGCGCTGTTATCCCAATTGACGGGAACTGTCTGGAAATGAACATCACAACCAAAGAACCCATAGATAAACGCTTTATTGTGGGCGCGAATTTATTCGCGCCTGCGGTAACGCGAATAAATTCGCGCCCACCTAAATGCCCCGCCCTATTCATCACCGCGCCCGGCTCCAATCACGGCAAGACCACCATCACTGCCGCACTTGCCCGTTATCATGTCGAACAAGGCCGTAAAGTCCGGGTGTTCAAGAGCGGCCCCGACTTTCTCGATCCGATGATACTCGAACGCGCCTGCGGCCTGCCGGTGTACCAGCTCGATCTGTGGATGATGGGCGAGACTGAATGTCGGCGATTGTTACATGAAGCCGCGCTGGAAGCCGATTTAATACTGATTGAGGGCGTCATGGGCTTGTTCGATGGCGAGCCTTGCAGCGCCGATGTGGCCGAATTATTCTCGGTGCCGGTGATGGCGGTGATTGATGCGACCGGTGCCGCCCAAACGCTGGGAGCACTTGCCTATGGGCTTGCCAACTATCGGCCTGGACTCAAATTCTCCGGTGTTTTAGCCAATAATATCGCCAGCCCGCGGCATAACGAAATGATCATGCAAGGCATGCCACCGGATCTATGCTACTTCGGCGGGATACCCCGCGATAGTCAGTTTGTATTGCCGGAGCGACATCTGGGTCTGGTTCAGGCGGAAGAAGTGCTTGATCTCGAATCACGAATGTCGGCCGCCGCAACGGCAATTGCCGCGACCGGGCTGGCGAATTTGCCGGAGTCTGTGGAATTTACAGCGCCAGAACAGGAAACGCCGCCTCAACTGTTATCGGGTATCCGCATCGGTATTGCCCGAGATACCGCGTTTTCATTTATTTACGCAGCCAATCTGGATGTGCTGCGGACGATGGGAGCCACACTGATTTTCTTTTCGCCGCTTGCAGATAAAGCGCTGCCCGATGTTGACAGCATTTATCTGCCGGGCGGTTATCCCGAACTGCATTTACAAACGCTACAGGATAATCGGGCGATGAAAGCAGCATTGCAAACGCATTTCCAGCACGGCAAACCCATTTACGCCGAATGCGGCGGCATGCTGTATTTGCTGGAATCGATCATCGATAAAGCCGGGAATCGCGGTGAGATGGTTGGCCTATTGCCGGGACACGCCATCATGCAAAACCGGCTGAAAGGTTTGGGTTTTCAATCGGCGCCTATGGCGGGTGGCGTATTGCGCAGCCATACTTTTCACCACTCCCTTATCGAAACACCGCTGGTCCCTATTGCCTTTGGCGAGCGTGTGCATAACACTTCAGCAGGGGAAGCCATTTATCAGCTAAACCGGCTGACTGCCAGTTACCTGCACTGTTATTTTGCGTCAAATCCCGCTGCCGCCGCACAATTGTTTTTACCTTAACGGAAACAGAACGACATATCTACCCAGTTTAAAACTCTTCCCAACCGCCACTGTCAGTAGATTGCGGATCCAGTTTGACCATATGTCCCACGGGATTATGATCGGTTTCCTTCGCAACCGGTGCTGTAGCAAACGAATTGTCCGCACCACGGCTATCACCATCCATTTTAAAGTGCGTTACCGTGACCGTCAGCTGCTGCGTTTGTTCTTCCAACGATGCTGCGGCGGCTGTGGCTTGTTCTACCAAGGCGGCATTTTGCTGGGTTACATCATCCATCTGGCAAATGGCCAGATTCACTTGCTCAATACCGGCGGTTTGCTCTGCGGATGCCGCGCTGATCTCGGACATGATGGCCGTAACGCCACGGATAGAATTAACAATATCTTCCATGGTGTTGCCGGCTTGGGTGACCAGTTTGCTGCCGTCCTCTACCTTCTCAACCGAATCACCGATCAGGTTCTTGATTTCCCCGGCAGCGGAGGCGGCGCGTTGCGCGAGACTGCGCACTTCTCCAGCCACCACAGCAAAACCTCGCCCCTGTTCTCCGGCACGCGCCGCTTCTACGGCGGCATTGAGCGCGAGTATGTTGGTCTGGAAAGCAATACTGTCTATCACGGTAATAATCTCGACAACCTTGCGCGAGGATTCATTGATCGCTTCCATCATTTTTACAACTTGACCAATCACTGTGACGCCTTTACCTGCGGTATTCGATGCACTAACGGCAAGCTCGCTGGCATGTTTGGCGTTATCGCTATTCTGATGCACTGTTAAGGTCAGTTTTTGCATGCTGGCGGTGGTTTGCTCCAAACTGTTTGCCTGCACTTCGGTGCGATGCGACAAAGACATGTTGCCGTGTGCAATTTCTTTAGCGGCCGTGTGGATTGATTCGGCAACATCCTTGATTTGACCGATAGTATTGTTGAGGTCATCCACCGTGGAATTGGCATCCTCCTTAAGTTGTCCGAAGGTGCCTGAATAATGATTAACAATCTTTTCAGTCAAATCGCCGTGGGATAAGGCATTGAATACCCGTACCGTTTCATTGAGTCCGCTTTCGCTGGTTTGCATCAGTTGATTGATCGATTCGCTCAGCTCACGATAAAAGCCTGTCTTGCCTTGCATGACAATGCGCTGGGTAAAATCCCCCATAACCGCTGCAACCAAGATAACGGCCACTTCTTTTTCCACCATGACCTCGGAGGTGCGATCCAGCCATTCGGCTACCGAACCCATGCGCTTGTCTTTGGTGTTAATTACCGGACTGGCAGTGACCATCATATAACGTTCGCCCCAGTTAATACTGATGGGACTCAAGCAGCCGGTTGCATCGCTAAGCAATTGCGCCTGATGCGAGGGAATCTTGTGAAAGCTATCAATATTGGTGCCTACCAGATTATCAACGGAGAAATTGGGCAACAGTTTACGGATATCGGCTTGGGCTTCGTCAAACATATTGATCACCGATTTATTCGCGTAAATAATGTTACGGTCGGAATCCGCTATCATCACGCCGGTGCTGACGTTGTCCAATGCAATCTTAATGCGCAAATGTTCATCGGCAATCCGTTGAGCTTCCGCGACATCGAAACCCAGCTTGATCTGCATCGCTTTGAGAGCCGCCAGCACCCTGCCGATCTCATCCATGGCTTTGATTTCAATAACGTTAGTGTAATTGCCCTGGGCAATTTGACCGAAATGGCTAATGGTGGCATTAAGCGGACGCACGATGGAACGCAATAAAGAAAAACTCAACCACAGAGCCAGTAAAATACCCGAAGCGATCAAGACGCTAGCTATTTCGCGGGTGCTGTAATAACGCGACTGACTGGCATCGGATTCCTGTTTGGCAATACCGACCTGCAATTGCAAGAGCTTTTGAATACCCTCCCCGACCGGTTCGTAAAGGGGATTAACCTTGCCCTCGATAATCTTGCGGGCAAGCCCGGCATCATTGCTGCGCAATGCTGAAATAGCCGGTTGCAGGCCTTCCATGACAAAGCGGTTTTTGTCATCCGCAACTTTATCCGCCAGCATTTTTTCATCCGGACCCAGCGAGTTTTCAATGTACGCCTCCCAGATCCTGGTGATGATTGCGATATTTTGTTCCACTTCGGCAAGATTCTTTTGAACCAACTCGGGCGTAGGGTTGAACAAGCTGGCGGTAATCCGCAACTGATTGGTAAGCAGCAGTTTCTGAACCTGGAAAATCTGGTTCGAAGGCAGCATGCGATTGGTATGAACAGTGCGCAAACCGTCGCTGGCCTTACTCATGCCGAAAAGTCCCATACCGCCGATAATGAGCAGCAGGGCTGACATGATAGCGATAACCATCAATAAACGGGCTTTGATGCTGATGTTTTCTAAGGACGGAAATCGCCCTGTCAGCGTTTTTTTTGTGATTTTTCCATCATGGATTTTTAAATGACCCGCCTTGCCTTCGCGAAATTTTTGATAGGCATTGATGGCCTCTGCAACCTGATTTTGGCTGGGTTTGCTGCGTACCGACATATAGCCGACCAACTTGTCATTTTCATAATAAGGGGTAACATTTGCCAATACCCAATAAAAATCGCCGTTTTTGCAGCGATTCTTGACCACCCCGGTCCATGGGCGACCTGCTTTTATCGACTTCCAAAAATCCTCGAAAATTTCTGCCGGCATGTCCGGATGACGGATTATATTGTGCGATGCGCCAATCAACTCTTCCCTGGTAAACCCGCAAATTCGGACAAAATCCTCATTAGCATAGGTGATCATCCCTTTTAGATCGGCTTTGGTAACAATGGAATCCGTCTCTGTAAGAGCATGTTCAACATTGGTGATCGGCATGTTAATTTTCATGGGGATGTTGTTTTTCTTGGAAATGACACAAATAATTTAAAAATTTTGCAATGAGGCGCACCGCGCACATCGTTATACACAACTTCGCCCCAGAACGTCATATCGGCATCCTTGCCAAAATGACGGCGTTCCGCAGGCACTTGTTTATAAAGGTGAGCACACCGGCGTGGGAACGATGAAAGCCGCAACCGGATTAACGATTATCCACGGTAAAGAATGCCATAACCTGTTGCAGCTGCATGGCTTGACCGCTCAGTTCTTCCGCTGTGGCGGCAAGCTGTTCGGAACCCGATGCATTTTGCTGTGCGGCTTTATCCAGTTGACCGACCGCATCGCTGATCTGGCCGATGCCTTGGGCCTGCTCTTCTGAAGACGCGGTAATCTCTTCGACCAAGTCCGCCGTTTTCTGGATATTAGGCACCATTTTTTCCAGCAGGATGCCGGCGTCTTCGGCAATCTTGACACTGTTTTTTGCCAGGCTATTGATTTCTTGCGCCGTTACCCGGCTGTTTTCCGCCAATTTTCTTACCTCTGCGGCAACCACGGTAAAGCCTTTGCCGTGTTCGCCTGCCCGCGCCGCTTCAATCGCAGCATTGAGCGACAACAGATTGGTTTTATAGGCAATATCTTCAATCAAACCGATTTTATCGGCGATTTCTTTCATCGCTTCCACCGTGCGCCTCACGGCTTCCCCGCCATTGGTAGCTTCTTCCGCAGCCGTGGTAGCCATGCTGTTGGTTATTTTGGCGTTATCGGCATTTTGTTTGACCGATGCACTCAACTCTTCGATGGACGCCGTGGTTTGCTCGACGCCTGAAGCCTGTTCGGTAGCGCTTTGGCTGATGGATTGGGCGGTTGCGCTGATTTCCTGCGAGGCGCTGCCCAAGGCATCGGAATTGGTGCGCACTTGCTGAACAACGCTGCTGAGCTGATCGCGCATGGTTTGCAGCGCATTGGCCAGGACGCCTATTTCGTCTTTCTGGTCAATATCGATCTGCGCCGTAAGGTCCCCTTCCGATAACGACTCGGCAAACTTAACGCCCAATATAATCGGCTTGGTGATCATTGAAGCTAAAAACAACGCAATGATAACGCCCAGCACTATCGCAAGAATGATAGTGCCGATAATGATTTTATTGGCTTCGCTGACCAATTGTTCGGCTTCGGTACGCGCCGCGCCTAACTGGGCGTAACCGGCGCCCTCGGCATCCTGTGCCTGCTTGATAACATTACTGCCCAAACTCGCCATATCCGCCAAAATAGCCTTCAGTTTATTGTCGTTTTCTATCCAACTTTTGGCTGACTCGGTGTAATTTCGCGTTCCGTTGCGCGCTTCTGTAATCAATTTTATTTCATCGTCTTTCACGACAATTTTTTGCAGATCGTCATATAAGCCCATTAACTCCGGCAATAAAACCTCCATTTTTTTCCAGGCACTGCGATCTTTGTAATTAACTTCTTCCTTTTCAGCGCGCATGATTTGCATCGCTTTAATGTAGATGTTGGTCGTGATGATATAGCGTTGGACAAACTGATCAAGCTCCTGAGCACTTAAACCTTTTTTCATCGCCTCGCTATAATTACTGACCTGCTTTTTAAGCATGATATCGGCCGCATTCGCTACGGAATTGCCGTTTTCCACCATCTCGGCAACGGATTGCTTGTTCGCCTTCAAGGCCGCAACGCCCGCCCGGTATTTATCGGCGTACTGCGCTGTTCCTTCTCTTGCTGTTTTCGATTGCGCCAACAACTCAGTGTTCTTGTATTGCTTGGCCACTGCGTCCACTTTGTCCAGATAGCTCATCAGTTCTTTGACGTTCTGTTCGGCGCGCTGGTGGACTTCGTCTTTCTCCTGCAACAGGTAATTTTTTTCTTCCATAATGGTCGACAGCGCCATGCGCTCAACCCCGGTTGCGTATTCAACCGCTTTGCCGTTGTTGTCGGTAATTCCGAACAGCGAGCCTGACACTTTGCCGATATACAGCTTTGACAGCAGGCCAAAGCCGCAGGTAATCAATACCAACAGCAAGGCTCCGGTTAATATCTTGGTTTTTATGCTTAAGTCTTTTACGTTCATAAATAATGAATCCTTGGGGGTTAATCAGTTTAGTGCCGAGAAACTGGCTTCTTTGCTTGCATTGCCGCTTTCGTAGTCGGCAACTTGTTTGAGCTGAGATAATTCTTTTATCGAAAGTACGCGGTTGATATTCAACAAGATAATGAACTCGTCACCCACTCGTCCCATCGACTGAATAAAATCTGTCCGAATATCAGCGCCAAAATCAGGCGGCGGCATGATATTCGCTTCGGGAATTTCCAGAATTTCATCAACGGCATCGACCAACATTCCCAGTAACTGGGCATCCTCTTTGTATTCAACCTGCACCAGTACAATACAACTGCGTTTGGTTATTTCGCTACTTTGCCGACCCAGGCGTGCCGACAAATCGATGACCGGCACGACATTACCGCGCAGATTGATAACGCCGCGTATATAGTCCGGCGTCATCGGCACGTCGGTAATCGTGTTGATTTCGATGATTTCTTTGACATCCAGAATACTGATAGCCAGGTTCTCGTTGCCTGCCTGAAAAGTAAGATACTGGCGTAGTTGGTCCTGAGCCATTAACTCGGTTTTGTTTTCTTGCTTATGTATTAATTGGTTCATGGTTCATTCTGCCTGTCAAAATCGTTCAAAATCATGCTCATTAAATTCAGGTTTATTCCCTGCTGTCTTGCCGATCGGCGCAGGCTTAGGCGTTACCGGAGAAGGCCCGACCGAAGTAAAATAAGGGGCTGTTTTTTTGTTTGCAAGCATCTGCCGGGTAGACTGAGCTGGTTGAACTCTAGCGGTGCGGCCCTGATTTGCATCCACTTTAAAGAACGCCATAACCTGTTGCAATTGCATGGCTTGGCCGCTCAGTTCTTCGGCGGTGGCGGCAAGCTGTTCCGAACCTGATGCGTTTTGTTGTGCCGCTTTATCCAGTTGACCGACCGCATCGCTGATCTGGCCGATGCCTTGCGCCTGTTCTTCTGATGACGCGGTAATCTCTTCGACCAGGTCTGCTGTTTTCTGGATATTGGGCACCATTTGCTCCAAAAGATTGCCCGCATCTTCGGCGATCTTGACGCTGTTTTTAGCCAGGCTATTGATCTCTTGCGCGGTTATCCGGCTGTTTTCCGCCAGTTTTCTTACCTCTGCGGCAACCACGGTAAAGCCTTTGCCGTGTTCGCCGGCCAAGGCCGCTTCAATCGCCGCATTGAGCGATAACAGATTGGTTTTATAGGCAATATCTTCAATCAAACCGATTTTATCGGCGATTTCCTTCATCGCCTCCACCGTGCGCTTTACCGCTTGCCCGCCATTGGCGGCTTCTGCCGCTGCGGTCGTTGCCATGCCATTGGTCAGCTTGGCGTTATCTGCGTTTTGTTTGACCGATGCGTTCAACTCTTCGATAGAGGCCGTGGTTTGTTCAACACCGGAAGCCTGTTCGGTAGCGCTTTGACTGATGGCTTGAGCGGTTGCGCTGATTTCCTGTGAGGCGCTGCCCAAGGCATCGGAATTGGTGCGGACTTGCTGCACAACTCCGCTAAGTTGATCGCGCATGCCTGTCATTGCTTGAGCCAAGATAGCGATTTCATCGTTTTGATCAAGGTCAATGCGCGCAGTCAGATCGCCATTCGCTAAAGACGCTGCAAACTGTTGCATCGAAAATAGGGAACGAGAAATACCGCGTACCAGCATGAAACCGATAAACATTGACAGTAACAATCCCACCACCAGAAGCACTATCGAAATAAAACGACTGTCTTCATAACGAATTTGAGCGGCGTCATATTCCTGTTTAGCAACGTCCAGCTGTAACTGCGTCAACGCATCAATGCCTTCTCCGACCGGGACAAATAGTGGGCGCACAGCCTCCCTGATGGTTTTTTCTACAGCTTCTGTATTCCCAGTTCGGAGATATTCCAAGGCGGGCTTTAACCCTTCATTAACAAATCGCTTACGATCGGCTGCAAACTTGTCGGCCAGTTTCTTTTCATCCACGGTCAGATAGGTTGCCATGTACTCATCCCATATCTTGTTAATATCGAGAAGATTTTGGCTGATAAGTTCAATGTTTTTTGGAATTTCATCCGGAAATGCTAAAGAATTGGCAAGTGCGAGGCGATTAGCCAGCAATTTCACCTTGAGTACGGCCAGTTGCCCAACCGGAATGGTGCGATCGATATAAACGGTGCGCAAACCTTCATTGGTTTTTTTCATCCCGTCCAGGCCAAGTATCCCCATAGAAATGGCGAGCAAGGACATAAGACCCACAACCAGAATCAGGCGGGCTTTGATAGTCAGGTTATTTAGCATGGTGAAATTTCCATTGATGTTCTTGTTTTTAAATCGTTAATAGCCATAACGTACCTTTTTGACTTTAAACACTCGACGACAATGCCAAAGTGGGATTTACCTGCTTTTTCGCGTGTTGAATAAGTCCTTGCACATCAAGAATTAACGCGACATCTCCACTACCCAGCACAGTTGCGCCGCCTATGCCGTTAAGATTCTCAAACAGCTTGCCGAGCGGTTTGATCACGGTTTGATTTTCGCCGTGCAACTCATCCACGACAAAACCTGCTTTCGACTCGCCGAAACGCACGACGACGAGACTTTCCCGTTGCGTATGTGTGTGCTTTTTATTCTTGTGGAAAAAATCGCCCAAACGCAAATAGGGCAAAACTTGACCGCGCAAATTGACATAATGTTGGGTGTCGTCGATTTGCCATTCATCGCTGTTCATTTCGACGCATTCTTCGACCATGCTCAGCGGGATGATGTAGCGTTCTTTTTGCGCTTCCACCATAAACCCATCAATAATCGCCAGCGTTAGCGGCAGGTGTATCGTTACCGTGGTGCCTTGCCCCAATTCGCTATCAACGGAGACGCTGCCTCGCAATGCCTCGATATTGCGTTTGACCACGTCCATGCCGACGCCCCGGCCGGACAGGTTGCTGGCCTCTTCTTTAGTGCTTAAGCCGGGCTCAAAAATAAGGTGGTAAATCTCGCTCTTACTGAGCACTTGATCCTGTTTAACCAGCCCCTTAGCGACCGCTTTGGCGACGATTTTTTCCGGGTCCAGGCCTTTGCCGTCATCGCTGATCTGGATCACGATGCGCCCCGAGTCATGATAGGCATTAAGCTGTATGGTGCCTTTCTCAGGCTTGCCTGCCCGTAGTCGCTCTGCGGGTGTTTCGATGCCGTGATCGAGCGAATTGCGCACCAGATGGGTCAGCGGATCGTTGATTTTTTCGACCACGGTTTTATCCAGTTCGGATTCACCGCCGGTGATTTGCAATTGAATTTGCTTTCCCAATTCCTTGCTGACGTCATGCACCACTCTCTGGAAGCGCGTAAAGGTTTCGCCGATTTGCACCATGCGCAATTGCAATGCGGTGTCGCGTATGTCTTCGACCAGGTGACTCATGGTCGAAGCGACATCGTCGACATCGGATAAGCCGTGCTTATCCACCATCAGCCGCATCGCGGCGCCTGAAATGACCAGCTCACCGACCAGATTTATCAGATAACCCAGTTTGGCGGCATCGACCCGGATGTAATTGGATTCCTTGTTGACTTTTTGTTTGACGGCTTCTTGTTTTTTTAGCGCCTGTTCTATGACCGGTTGCTGCAAGATATTTTTATCGACCAGCATTTCGCCGAGAGGCTTGGCCCCGGCGTTATCTTCGGCACACTGTTCGTTTAGGATATTTGTGACTTCCTTTTCCGTTAAGGCGCCGATCTCAATCAGCATTTCGCCTAAGCGTTTAACCTGATCTTCCGGCAAATCCGCCAGCAACTGTAGGTAGTGTTCCTGTCTGGAATTTGGCGGCAAAATAGTAATATCGCAATCGTCTTCGGCGAACTCGAACACGTCTTCTATGGTTTTCTTGTCGGCGCTGCTGCTGAAGGCTATTTTAAAATTAAGATAACAGTCTTCGGGGTCCATATCCTCTATACGAGGAAGCGTCGGCATGGTAATAATCACTTCATTGATTTTACCCAGCGTTTGCAAGTAGCGAATAAACGATAACGGATCCATGCCGTTGCGTAGCGCGTTTTGTTTAAAAGCCAGGCTGATAACCCAGTTGTCGCTGCTATCCGTGGTGTTGTCATCAACCTCAAAATGATCGGCTTTTTCCTCTCGCGTCGAAGGCATTCCGCCGGCAGCCGCCGATTGACCGGTTAATTGGGCAATCAGCGCCCGACTTTGTTGATGCAGCGATTCCGGCAGCGGTTCGTCTTCGTTGAAAAGAAAATGTTGAATGATCTGTGCCGTGTGGTCTTTACAGGCTAACAAAACAGAGACCAGTTCGGCGTCAATCGCCCGCTCGCCATTTCTAACCCGATCCAATACGGTTTCGGCTTCATGGGTGAAGGCGACCACATCGTCAAAACCAAACAACCCGGAAGAGCCCTTGATGGTATGCATGGCGCGAAAAATACTGTTGATGCAATCGGCGTCATCAGGTGTCCCTTCCAAACCTAACAAGGCTTCTTCCATGGCCGTCAGTAATTCGTCAACTTCCTGGGAAAAGGTTTCCAGGGCGGGGCCTATATTACTCATGGTATCGCTCATGATTTTTTCCAATTAGCGGGAATAACAACGGGATCGCCAAAATACATGCCGAGTTTAAGCAGCTCGAAAATCTCAATCACCGCTTCGCTATGCCTAAGCAAGCGCAGGGTAAATCCGCGTTTTTGCGCTTCAGCCTTTAGCAACAGCAACAACTGCAAACCTGCGCTGTCTATTTCGGCAACAGCCGATAAATCAAGTTGCAACTCCTGCGTACCCGCATGGCAATAGCCTAACAGGGTTTCTTTTAGCGACTGTGCATTGTAGATAGTCATGTCATCCATAATAGGCACACACAGTATCCCGTCGTTTTTATTGGCTTTTGCGGTCATGACATCTCTCAAATAAGGGATAGGTTAAGGCAGCACTAATTTAGCAACGGCCGCGAGTAAGATAGGCGGCTGAAAGGGTTTGGTCACCCAGGCTTTAGCACCGGCTTCTTTGGCCGCGCGTTTTTTATCGTCTTCCATTTCAGTGGTCAGCATGATGATCGGAGTGAATTTGTAATTGTCGAGCTGTTTAACCGCTTTAACAAAGGCAATGCCGTCCATAACCGGCATATTAATATCACTGACAATAAGATGAATTTTAACGCCGTTCAGTTTGCCTAATGCATCCTTGCCGTCAGAGGCTTCGATCACCTCATAACCTGCTCCTTTAAGTGCAATCCCGACCACCTGTCGCATTGAAGCGGAGTCATCCACGATCATAATTGTTTTCGCCATAAGTAAAAGTCTGCCTTTGTATTAAAAAAAAGTTAATTCGTCCGAGCTGTCCGGCGCATGATCAGGCCGCGAGCTAACCGACTTGTAGTTTTCTTCTATATGCTCTACGGCTTCATCGACCCGAAGCATATTGCCATCGCGGTTACTGCCTTGCTCTTGTATCTTTTCAATGGTTTTTTGCAGATTCAGCAAGTTATTTTCAACTTGCATCAATATTTGACTGACGCGATCCTGAAACTGCAAGGCTACCAATACATTATTAATTTCGCCGCGGATTTGCTCGGCATTGTTTCTAAGCGTGCCGGCGTTGTCGCGGTAATGGGCCAAGGCCAGACTCAAGTGGGATAACGTTTGTTCGATATTGGCTTCGGCCTGAAACAGGGTTGAATCATCAACCTGCGCGGCATTTTCCGCTATTTTTAACGCGGCAGTTACGGCGGCAATCGTATCGTTGACCTGGCTGCCCAAGCGCTGATCGATGTGCAAAAAATCATCCGCCAATTTACGCGCGTCATTCTCAACGACTTCAAAGCCGGCGGCTAAAGAGGCTTCATTAGCCGCGCTAAGCGCCAACCGGTTGATTCGTCCGGTCAGGTTACGTATCTCGGTCGACATGGCATTCAGTCCGCTCATGTGCCCGGATAATTTTTGCAGCTCGCCTAAAACATCATGGTCTGCTTTATGAGCCTGTTTGAGCACTTCCAGAACAGGTTGCAGCAGCTCGCGACTGGTAGTGATTACATTGTCCAAGTGATAATGCTGCCCATCCAAGGTATTATCGGCACTGTCGACAATCAGCTGAAGTTCGCCAACCATGTCGGCAAAACGACTGGTTAACGAGATAATCTCCTGCTCGGTATGTTCACGCGAAACCATTACGTGTTGGGAAAGTATGGGGCTGATGGTCAACAGCAACCGCTCCAACTCGGTGGTATAAGTCGCAACCGTGTCGATCTTGCCGATTTCGTCCTGTTCCCAACGGGAATTGATTTGCGTCAATTGGTTAACGTGGCGGTACCACAAGAACAAACCGCTTCCTATCCCGCACAGTACCAACAATAGGCTGATAACCACGCCATACAAAGTCGCCCCGCTTTGCCAGACCATGATTATCCCACTCAAAATAACCGGCAATGCAGGTAATGAACCGTACAAAAATTTAGTGTCGATATTATTTTGACCGTGCCGCATTCAAACCTCC
>Ga0160182_125800_pt1 | contig 32317 bp, 27 predicted proteins | sample met14sa_FD_108561 | JGI IMG/M metagenome (GOLD analysis project Ga0160182, IMG submission 108561) | Synthetic bacterial communities of pure cultures from sediment of Lake Washington, USA, under high oxygen condition - MT... | ecosystem: Engineered > Modeled > Simulated communities (microbial... >... | reverse complement strand
TTCAACCTCTGCTTTTAACCGAGCAATCAGCTCGGCAATCGGCATAGATCCTAGGTCTTCACCCTTTCTGGTACGCACGGCCACATGTCCTGCCTGCATTTCGCGCTCACCTGCAACTAGCAAGTAAGGCATTTTCTGCATCGAATGTTCGCGTATTTTATAGGTAATCTTCTCATTTCTCAAGTCAAAATCGCATCTAATGCCATTTTTCTTTAGATTTTCAACCACTTGCATCACATAATCGGATTGATTTTCAGAAATGTTTAATACCATTGCCTGCACGGGCGCCAGCCAAAGTGGCATCGCACCTGCATAGTTTTCAATCAAGATACCAATAAAACGCTCCATCGAACCAACAATAGCGCGGTGCAGCATAATCGGGCGCTTGCGTGAGTTGTCTTCCGCTACATATTCAGCACCCAAGCGTTCAGGTAGGTTTGGGTCTAGCTGTATCGTACCGCATTGCCACAAACGACCTAATGAATCCTTAAGTGTAAATTCAATTTTAGGGCCGTAAAATGCACCTTCACCAGGCTGATATTCAAAATCTAAGTTATTTAACTTGAGCGCATTTGCAAGCGAAGTTTCTGCCCTATCCCAATCTTCGTCCGTTCCTATACGTTTCTCAGGTCGTGTAGACAACTTAACCAACACATCGTTAAAACCAAAATCGCCATAAGCTTTGTAGAGCATTTTAATAAAGTCGGCGACTTCGGCTTCCACTTGCTCCTCTGTACAGAATATATGTGCATCATCTTGGGTAAAGCCACGCACACGCATCAAGCCGTGCAACGCACCAGACGGTTCGTTGCGGTGACATGAACCGAACTCAGCCAATCTTAATGGCAGATCACGATAACTATGTAAGCTGCTATTAAAAATCTGCACATGACCAGGGCAATTCATCGGCTTAACCGCGTAATCGCGATTTTCAGACTTAGTCACAAACATATTGTCGTGATAATTTTGCCAGTGGCCAGACTTCTCCCACAGCGTTTTATCCATAATGGTCGGTGTGCGCACTTCTTGATAATTGTAATCCTTGAACATTTGACGCATGTACTGCTCAACCTCTTGCCAAATGCTCCAGCCGCGCGGATGCCAGAACACCATGCCAGGTGCATCGTCCTGCATATGAAAATAATCCAGTTGCTTGCCCAATTTACGATGGTCGCGCTTTTCAGCTTCTTCCAGCTGAAACAAATAAGCTTCCAACTCTTCTTTATTGCGCCAAGCTGTGCCGTAAACGCGCTGCAACATCTCGTTGTTGCTATCGCCGCGCCAGTAAGCACCGGCCAACTTCATCAACTTAAAGGCTTTTAACTTACCTGTGTTCGGTACATGCGGGCCACGGCACAAGTCGGTAAAATTGCCTTCAGAGTACAAAGATACATCCTCATTGGCAGGAATTGACGCAATAATTTCTGCTTTGTAATGCTCATTGATGCTTTTGAAATACGCCACGGCTTCATCGCGTGGCAATACTTTGCGCGTGACTTGTTCATCTTTTTTTGGCAAGCTCGGCCATTTTCTTTTCAATGGCAATTAAATCTTCTGGCGTAAACGGGCGTTTATACGAAAAGTCATAATAAAAGCCATTGTCTATCACCGGGCCAATGGTCACTTGCGCATCAGGAAACAGTTCTTTGACTGCATAAGCCAGTAAGTGCGCAGTGGAATGGCGAATAACTTCTAAACCGTCATCGGATTTATCCGTAATAATCGCTAAGTCGCTATCCGCTTCAATCAGGTAACTGGTATCGACAAGCTTATTATTCACCTTGCCAGCCAGCGCTGCTTTTGCTAAGCCTGCGCCGATATCCAGCGCAACTTGCGCCACGGTTACTGGTGTATCAAAATTGCGTTGCGAGCCATCTGGTAAGCGAATTACTGGCATATCAAATCCAATGTATGAATATTTTTAAATTTTAAAGTTCACAAAGCTTGAAACAATAAAAGCCGTTTACTTTAACGGCTTTTATTGTTTGTTTTAACCCACTTAATCGTTGATTAAATGCGGTTTTTTTGAATTTCCTGGTAGGCAGTAGCAGATTCGAACTGCTGACCTCTTGGATGTCGACCAAGCGCTCTAACCAACTGAGCTAACCGCCTAATTTTTCGCAATTTTTACGAAGTGCGAATTTTAGCTTAATACAGGCTTGTACGCAAACCCGCACTGCTATAATCCCCTGTGATGACACAAAACACAGAACCGGCGAATTTTAACGCATTAATCGATACACTCAGCTTACAAGGCTATGTTATTTGCGATGATTTTTTGGCAGCAAATACCATTACTGCCTTGTATGATGAAGCCTATAAGCGTCATACCAATAACGACATGGTGCCAGCCAAAACAGGATTAATAAATAAATCACAGCAATCCAATATTCGTGGCGACCATATTTTCTGGCTGGATGCGAATAGTGAGAATATAAATACTCAAGCTTACCTTAGCAAAATGCAAGCATTAAAAGCAGCGCTTAACCAGCAGTTATTCATGAATTTACAATCACTTGAAACACACTTCACCATGTACCCTATTGGTGGGTTTTACCAAAAACATCTAGATCAATTTAATCAAGGCATTCATTCAGCACATGACACAAAAGCACGGCAACTCAGTAGCATCTTGTACTTAAATGCTGATTGGCAAGCAGATGATGGTGGCGAATTAAGACTGTACCTAAATGAGCATGAGCACCTGAATATATTGCCAACTGCGGGCAAATTAGTTCTATTTTTATCGCAAAAATTCTGGCATGAAGTACGTCCAGCAAAACGAGAAAGAATCAGTCTGACAGGCTGGTTCAGAACACGCAGCCAATCGTTACTCTAAGGCTGAAATAAGCGCCGGTATAAACTCGGGCTGGCGTAGCCATCTTGCACTATGCCTTGCGTTGCTTGATATTGCCGAATTGCCGCTTGCGTTTTCAGACCAGGAAAACCGTCGGGCTGCCCACAATCGAATCCCAAATCGTTTAACTTAGATTGCAGTGCCCACATTTGATTAAAACTTAACGCTTCTTTTTCCGCAAAATCGCCAGCCATGATTGGTTTATCGCCAATCAATTGATTCGCTAAATGTACAACCGACAACGCATAGTTGACGGAGCGATTCCAATCCATAATGGCATCAAAATTATTAAACACCATAAAAGCAGGTCCATATTTCCCCTGCGGTAACAAAATCGCAGCATTTTCCTGCGCTGGCAATGCCGAACTTCCAATGTCAAGCACACCTAATTTCGTCCAATCAGCAGTACTTTTGCGATTGTTTAATTGCGCCTGACTATAGTCAAAATCAACTGGCAATTTAACCTCTATTGCTGCCAATTCATTCTTACGCCAACCCACTTTATTTAAGTAATTGGCTGCAGATGAAAATGCATCTGGTAATGATGTCCAAATATTGATGCGTCCATCTGCATCTGCGTCCACCCCATATTTAAGTAAAGTGGAGGGCATAAATTGCATATGCCCCATTGCACCAGCCCAAGAACCGCGCATGCCTGCGACTGTGTTATGGCCGGCATCCACAACACGCATGGTGTCAAATAATTGATTACGGAAAAATGTCGCGCGGCGACCTTCATAGGCCAGCGTCATCAAGCTGGATGGCAAGCTAAAATCACCCTTGTTGCTGCCGTAATTAGTTTCTAAACCCCAAAATGCCATTAGTATTTGTTTCGGCACACCATATTGCACTTCAATTTGACTTAAAAGCGCTTCATGCTCAAACAACAAAGCTCTGCCTTGTGCGATTCGATCAGTAGTGACGCGCTTTTCTACATAACTTAAAAAAGTGGAAATAAACTCTGGCTGCCCTCTGTCAAACACAATCACTCGCGGCAAATATTCAGCACTTTCAAATGTTTCATCAATGGTTTGTGCCGAGATATGCGCAGCTTTCGCCTCTGATTTTAATGCTGCTAACCACGTATCAAAATCACCATTTTCTCCTGCAAAGGATGAAGAGCTGATATTTAAGCAAACGAAGGCACTCACAATTAATTTAAAACCGTTTTTTAACATCTATTTTTAATAATCCTAAAAAGTGCTTCTAATATTAAAGCGCTTGTAATATTTCAGCATAGCCAATTTTATAATTGGGATAGTTCAACTGAAACCCCGTTTCGCGCAACAACTGGTTACTTAAACGTTTTCCACCCTGTGTTGCAGGCGTTTGAACATGGCTAACATCAACCTCCTGTTGGGCTGCAAGCCAGATCAGCACATCATATTGCAATGTAGGGATATCGTCAGTGACGATATAACAGTTCGCTATTGGCTGCTGAATCAGGCTTTTTTGCGCTAAAAACGCAATGAATCCAGCGGCATCATCGCGATGGATACGATTACTCCAAGCATTACTCACCGGCCAACGGCTTGGATCTTTTGCAGTATTCACTAAAAACAATCGATCTGGGCCATAAATACCCGAAAGGCGTAAAGATGTTGATTTGCAAGGCAAGTTAACCAACAAGTTTTCCGCTTCCAATAAACGCTCTCCACCAAAATCGGCAGGAGCGGCCACTACACTCTCATCCAGAAGCTCTTGCGTATTTTGCTTATGCGTTTGACCATACACACGTGTGCTAGAGACAAAGAATACATGCTGTAAATGCGTATTTTTCGTCTGCGTTGCCAATACGTTTTTTAAGCCCTGCACATAATGCGCATGATAGCTTTTGTCAGTCTGTGCACTGGCGGCAACGCAATAAATAATAATGTGCGGATTCAGATTGGTTAATAAGCTTAATGTATCGAGTTTTGTCACATCCGCCTGAATGACTTGCATGCCTTCTGGCAAACTTCGCTGACTAATTCTCAGGCCAATCACTTCATGTTGAGATTGATGCAGTTGCAAGGCAACTGCTGTACCTAAATCACCGCAGCCAACTATTAACACTCTAGCCATGCGGTATTTTTGCCAACAGGCTCTGATTAAAAGAGGGATGCTTAAGCATGTTGAAGAAGATACTTCTCTGCAAAAAATAACGCTATGATTGTTTTAGCATCGGTAATTTCACCCGTTTGAATCATCTTCATACAATCAGCAAAAGATAATTCAAATACTTCCATTGACTCATCCGCATCACGCTGATGCGCGCCCGCAGTTAAATCACGCGCTAAATACATATGAATCACTTCATTAGAATATCCAATACATGGATATTGAAGCCCTAGCTTTATCCAATTGCTTGCGCTGTAGCCAGTTTCCTCTAGCAATTCACGCTGTCCTGTTACCAATATATCTTCACCTGCGTCTATTTTTCCTGCTGGCAGCTCTACAAATACCTGATGCAGAGGATAGCGAAACTGGCGCTCTAAAATGACATTGCCGTTTGGCAAAATTGGCACGACCACCACAGCACCAGGATGTGTGACATATTCGCGCTGGCTAGTATGTCCGTTTGGCAAGCGCACCTGATCGCGTTTAACGTTCAACATACCGCCAGATGCAATGGTTTCAGAGCTAATACAATGTTCGGTTAAATCAATATCCATCATAATTTAACAACTTAAATAGCTGCGACATTGAACGTGTCGCATTTATTCACATCGCCCAGCGTTAAGCCTTGATTAAACCAACGCATACGCTGTTGCGAAGTGCCATGCGTAAAGCTATCTGGCACGACATAGCCTTGTGCTTGTTTTTGCAACGCATCATCGCCGATTGCAGCTGCGGCAGTCATAGCCTCCTCCACATCGCCCTCTTCTAGAATACGATTCGCGCCATCTGCATGGTGCGCCCACACGCCAGCGTAACAATCCGCTTGCAATTCCAAACGCACAGAATATTGATTCGCCTCAGCCTCACTGCGCGCACTTTGGCGTGCTTGTTGTACCTTATCCGACGTGCCAATTAAATGTTGGATATGATGCCCAACTTCATGCGCAATCACATAAGCCTGTGCAAAATCACCAGGTGCATGAAAGCGCGTTTTCATTTCATGATAAAACTGCAAGTCAATGTATACCTTGCTATCACCAGGGCAATAAAATGGCCCCATTGCTGCCTGCCCAGTACCGCAGGCTGTGGGTGTTTGGCCGCTAAATAGTACCAATTTTGGCGCAGGATATTGCTGCCCTGCATTTGCAAATATTTTGCCCCAAGTATCTTCTGTGCTGCCTAATACTTTTGCAACAAAAATTGCCATCGGATCATCTTTAGGGATTGTCTGCGCCTCAACTGGCGCCTGCTGACTCAATCCTTGTCCCATATTAAGCACCACAGAAGGGTCTACGCCAAAATACATTGCTACCAAAGTCAGGACAATTGTGCCAACGCCAATGCTTTTCCCGCCTATAGGCAAACCGCTACCTCGCCTATCCTCAACATTGCTACTTTCTCGTTCGTTATCTAAGCGCATACCGCATCCTCAAAATAATATAGTTTTTATAAATATAAATGCTTTGTCAGATTTTATTACATTAGCGTAATAACTCCTTAACATTCTTAGCTAAGAATAACTAATCGGTATTTGATCTAAATGACAAATGCAAAGAAATTTTGGTTTATACCAAAATGTTATTTACAAAGACGTTTTTAGATTATTTATTTTCAATTCATTGACTTAGCGATTTAATCTTAACTAGAATGTAAGCTCAGTAAACTAGCAACAAGGTAATATCTACATGATTCATTTAATTTTCCGCCCACAGACGCTAATAATAACAATACCTTTATTAACATTGGCAGCAAGTAATTTCGCAAATGCGGAAATATACAAATGGCGCGATAACAGAGGCGTGACTCAATACTCCGATCGCCCGCCAGTAGACAGCTTTTCAAAGATAACGCCCAATGAGCTTGTTAATTCATTACTCACAAAAGACTTATGCGTTGATGGCCCAATCAAAAAGAATACTGTATCTACTGTTGCATCAACTAAAGATTATAGTGGTTTTTTTACTAGCTTTATCAAAACTAAGAATACATTGACCACACCAGTGAAAAGTATTGTAACTGCTACTAATTCAAATAAAAATAATGTGTCCATATTGGGGCTCGCAAAAACACCAACTCCGCCAGCGCAGGTTGCTGTCGCGCCGCCCAAAACAACTTCACCAGCTGTTACCACGCCACCTGTAACAAAACCTTCTGAGCCGGCCGTTACTACTCCGCCTACAACTACAACCCCAAGTACATCACCTGATATTGTTCAAACGGGCCTAATGCCAGCTGTAGATATTAGCAAGAATATTACTGCTGTTTTAGGTTGGAGTGACCTTCGCATTAGACCAAACATTGGCCCTCAAGATGTACCACCAGTAGGAGATGGTCATGGTCAGTTCAGGATTGATTGTGACGTTAGCCATATGAGTAATGACGATCCAATCCTTTACCCTAACCAACAAGGCGCAGCACATCATCACACATTTTTTGGTAACACATCAGTTAACTATAAAAGTAATGTGATGACGCTATCAACAACAGGGAATAGTACTTGTCGCGGCGGTATCGCTAATCGCTCTGCATATTGGGTACCTAGCATGATTGATACCGCTACAAAAACAGCGTTGAAACCGACATCTGCTCTATGGTATTACAAAACAGGTTATTCAGTCCCCAAATCAGTAATCACCGCTCCTCCAAAAGGTCTAAGAATGATATCGGGCAATATGAAGGCAACTTCAGCTGCCACCTCTAGAGAGGTTACGTATAATTGTTTCTTGGAAGGTCAACCATCGACCTCATCTAAAAACATTCCAGCATGCAAACAAGGCTGGACAATCGTAACGCATGTGAGCTTTCCTCAGTGTTGGGATGGTAAAAACTTAGACAGTCCGGATCATTACTCTCACATGGCGTATCCTAGCGGTGGCAGCTGCCCTGCAACACACCCAGTAGCCATTCCAGAAATCATCTTAAATACCAAATACTTAGTCACTTCAGCTGAAGGAACTAAAAACTGGCGCTTATCTAGTGATAATTATGCTGTAAATGGTTACAACGCTGGCTACACTGGTCACGGTGATTGGATAAATGGTTGGGATGAGAAAGTGATCGCTGGTATTGTTAAGAATTGTTTAAACGCAGGTAAAGATTGTGGCAGTCATATGCTGGGTGATGGCACAGTACTTTATGGTGCGAATCGCGACTTTTAATATTTCACCAGTAAAACTTATCACTAATAAAAAACCTCGCTCTGCGAGGTTTTTTTATTTCCACAACATCTTATAAATAAATCCAGGGAATGCAAATACTAAGAACAAGCTAAAAGTGACTGTATAAAACTCCCAGCCTTGCGCTGAAACCTGTCCTAGAGTCGCATGTTCTGCGTAGAATCCAATTGCGCCAACTACCAGATATAAAACAATCAGTTCCAATAAGCACCATGCTAAGTTCTTATTATTTGATCTTAATGGAAGAACATAAAATAACTTATTGGAAAACCAAGGTAAATTAGCCGCAACAAATGCTAATAATAGAATAATAATTTGTGTCATGAGTAAATTGATTTAGCTCTAGATTTAACGATTGAAAGTGACTATTTATTGCAGGCTGATTACTATCGCTACACCGCAAATCTGCATAAGCGTTTGCGGCATGATGCCGAGCAATAGCAAAGCGGCCGCATTAATGCTTAACACCAATTGCATATCGACCGGTGCGCTAATGCGTGCATTATCTTTCGGTGCATCAAAATACATAAGCTTTACAACGCGTAGATAGTAGAAAGCACCTATAGCAGCCATGACTACAGCAAAAACGACGGCCCATATAAACCCTGCCTGAAGTGCTGCTTGTAATACCGTAAATTTGGCATAAAAGCCCAGTGTCGGCGGCACGCCTGCCATGCTGAACATGGTGATTAACATCAAAAAAGCCGCCCACGGGCTACGTTGATTAAGACCTTTTAAGTCATCTAAATTCTCAGCCTCAAAACCTTGGCGACTTAATAACAATATCATGCCAAAACCTGCCAGCGTCATTAATACATAAGCGCTGATATAAAACATACTTGAAGCAAAACCGTTTAAATTTGCGCTCATGAATCCGAACAGCAAAAAACCAACGTGTGAAATCGTTGAATATGCCAGCATGCGTTTTAAATTAGTTTGCGCGATCGCAGTGATATTACCAATTGCAATGGATAACACCGCCATAATCAGCAGCATATCTTGCCAATCGACTGCCAGAGGCTGTAGCCCTTGTGCAAGCAAGCGTATGGTAATTGCAAAAGCGGCGAACTTAGGCACAGAGCCGATTAGCAGCGTAATTGAAGTCGGTGCGCCCTGATACACATCTGGCACCCACATTTGAAAAGGCACAGCTCCAAATTTAAATGCCAAGCCAGCCACAACAAACACCAAGCCTAAAATCAGCACAGGATTTTTAGTGTTCATTTCCAATAATGCACTGCTGATTTCAGCGACGTTTAAACTGCCTGTCATGCCATAAATCATACTCATGCCATATAGCAACATACCTGAAGCTAACGCACCCAATACAAAATATTTCATTGCCGCTTCTGTTGCGCGCGCATTATCGCGATCAAACGCAACCAACGAATACAAGCAAAGAGAAAGCAGCTCTAAGCCCATATAAATAGTCAGCAAACTTTGTCCTGAAATCATGATCATCATGCCCAACAGTGCAAACAGCACCATGGCATAATACTCACCTCTGAACATACCGCGTTGCTGCATGTATTGACGCGTATACACCAGCATCATTGATGTCCCCAAAAACGTCATGAGTTTTAGGATATCGGCCAGAGGGTCATCCACAAACATATTGGAAAACGCATAACCGACCGAAGGATTGTAGGTAACGACGGTAAAATAAGCTGCCGCTAAAAGCGTAAATTGCGCCAAGCCGTAAATAACAATACGATTTTTGGGTTTAATAAATAAATCCAGCAGCAAAATAAACATTGCCATAAATAGCACGGTAAGTTCGGGCAAAGCTGTAATAAGGTCTGTCTTAATATATTCCATGGTTTAGCCTAGATTAAAGCCCAGCAACTGGCAACTTACTGATTGCCATATGATTCAAAAATTGTGCAGCGGTAGCATGTGTAAATTCAGTAATCGGTTGTGGATACACGCCAAATCCGATAACCATCAACGCTAATATTGTTAATATGAATAATTCACGTTTGTTTAAATCTTTTAACTCAGCGACATGCTTATTTGCAATATCGCCATAAAAGACACGCTTAACCATCCACAAACTATACGCAGCACCAAATATCAGCGTAGTAGCGGCTAAGAATCCAACCCAGAAATTGTATTTAACTGCGGCTAGAATCACCATAAATTCCCCTACAAAACCCGAGGTACCTGGCAGGCCGCTATTAGCCATGGCAAACAATACTGCAAATGACGCAAAAACAGGCATGGTATTCACTACTCCGCCATAATCGGCGATTTGACGGCTATGCATGCGGTCATACAACACACCCACACATAAGAACATGGCGGCGGAAATAAAGCCGTGTGAAATCATTTGTACGATTGCGCCTTCTAAACCTAACTGACTGAATAAGAAGAAACCTAATGTCACAAAACCCATATGTGAAATGGATGAATAGGCAATTAACTTTTTCATGTCTTTTTGCACTAAGGCAACTAAAGCGATATACACAATCGCTATTAGCGACAAGGTAATCATAAAGCCAGATAAATAATGTGCTGCATCAGGTGCAATTGGCATAGCAAAGCGTAAAAAGCTGTATCCGCCCAGCTTTAGCATAATCGCGGCCAATATCACAGAACCGCCAGTGGGTGCTTCAACGTGCGCATCTGGCAACCAGGTATGCACTGGCCACATCGGTATTTTTACCGCAAATGCCATAAAGAACGCCATAAAAATAAGTATTTGTGCGTTCAACGGCAAAGGCAGTTGATAGTAATCAGCAATCTCAAAACTACCCGTTTGATGATAGAGATAGATAAACGCCACCAACATCAGCAAGGAGCCAAGTAACGTGTAAAGGAAGAACTTAATCGTCGCGTAAACCCGATTTTCGCCACCCCAAATACCAATAACCAAAAACATCGGGATCAGCATCGCCTCCCAAAACACATAGTAGAGCAAACCATCCAACGCACTAAACACGCCAATCATCAAGCCGCTCATAATCAAAAATGCTGCCATATACTGTGCAATATTTTTGGTAATCACTTCCCAAGCAGCAATAACTACAATCACCGTTGTGAAGCTTGTCAGCAATATCAAAGGTGCGGCAATACCATCTACGCCTAAATGATAATTCACATTAAAAGCAGGAATCCAGCGCGCCATTTCTTGGAACTGAAAGCCACCATCTGCATAATTAAATTGCGTATAAAGTGGAAAAGTCACGACAAACGCTAACAGACCACCTGCTAACGCAAGCCAGCGCGTGAAATTGGGTTTGTTATCGCTGCCCAAAAGCAATACCACAACACCCGCCAATATTGGCATCCAAATGGACGAACTGAGCACATACTGACTGAATATATTGGCTTGTGACATTTAATTGATTTTGATAAAAAAGGTTAAGAACAAAAATACACCAATAATCATGGCAAAGGCATAGTGATAGATAAGACCAGATTGTAAATGCCGAACTTTGCCAGAGATGCGTCCAATTAAGCGCGCGGTGCCATTCACCATTGCGCCGTCTATCAATTGGATATCGCCAATCTTCCACAACTTTTCACCAAGTGAACGCGCACCACCTGCAAAAAAACGCTCATTAAATGCATCAAAACCATATTTATTTTCTAAAATTTGATTAATCAGACTAAATTTCTTCTGAATAGCAGCAGGAATATCTGGTCGCTTCATATAAAAGAACCAAGCCAGCAATACACCAAACGCAGCTAACATAAAGGGTAAGGTCATAAAGCCATGCAATGCCATACCAGCAGGCGAATGCAATATTTCATGGTAATGATGTGTTAAATGCGCCATTGCAGGATGGACTTCATCATTAACAAAAATCACGCCGCTAAAAAACTCACCAAACAGCATCGGCTCTATTGCAATGTACCCTATGATTAATGAAGGAATTGCTAATAATATAAGTGGCAGCTTCACCACCCAACCTGGCTCATGTGGGTCGTCCTGTGGACTTAAACCGTGGTGATGTTCGTCAGCCGCGTGTACATGATCATGGCTATGACTGGTTTTACGCCACTTTTCTTTACCATGAAACACCAGGAAATACAGCCTGAATGAATAGAATGCCGTGACAAACACGCCGGCCAATATGGCAAAATAGGCAAAACCACTGCCTGTGATATTGGATAAAGCAACCGCTTCAATAATGCTGTCTTTTGAATAGAACCCTGCAAAAAACGGTGTGCCGATTAATGCCAGCGAGCCAACCAATGAAGTAATCCAAGTGACAGGCATGTATTTCTTTAGATTACCCATATTGCGGATATCTTGGTCATGATGCATGCCCATAATCACTGAGCCTGCTGCCAAAAACAGTAAAGCTTTGAAAAATGCATGTGTCATCAAGTGAAAAATAGCCACTGAATAAGCCGATGCGCCTAAAGCAACCGTCATATAACCCAGTTGCGATAAAGTTGAGTAAGCAACTACACGCTTGATATCATTCTGGATAATGCCAAGAAAACCCATGAACAATGCAGTAATCGCACCGATAATCATCACGAATGATAGCGCAGTGGTTGATAATTCAAATAAAGGCGACATACGTGCCACCATGAAAATACCCGCTGTTACCATGGTTGCCGCGTGAATCAGTGCAGAAATCGGTGTTGGGCCTTCCATTGAGTCTGGCAACCATACATGCAGTGGAACTTGCGCTGATTTACCCATTGCGCCGATAAATAGCAAAATGCAGGCCACTGTCATCAGCGACCAAGACACGTTTGGAATCAGCGTCACTTGCACATCTGCTAAAGCAGGTGCTGTTTGAAACACAGTTGCATAATCCAGACTCCCTGTGTAATAAAGCACCATACCGATGCCCAGCAAAAAGCCAAAATCGCCTACGCGATTGACCAAAAACGCCTTCAAGTTGGCATAAATAGCCGTTGGGCGCTTATACCAAAAACCAATTAATAAATAGGAAACCAATCCAACTGCTTCCCAGCCGAAAAACAACTGCATGAAGTTGTTGCTCATCACCAGCATTAACATGGCAAAAGTAAACAACGAAATATAGCTAAAAAAGCGACTGTAACCCGGGTCTTCACTCATATATCCGATGGTGTACACATGCACCATCAGCGATACGAACGTCACGACGACCATCATCATGGCAGTTAAATTATCAATCAAAAATCCAACATTGAATTGAATATCGCCCGATGTGAGCCACGTATATAAATTGTAATTCGCGGTATAGCCGTTGAGTGTTGCTTTAAAAACAATCACAGATAAAACAAACGCGGCACCGACACCTGCGATAGTTAACCAATGGGCACTGGCGCGCGGTAAATGACGACCCCACAAGCCCACAATAGCCGCAGCAATTAAGGGCAGCAAAACGATTAGTAAGGAAATTTGTGGCAGTGTCATTTTTATAGAGGTTTAATTTTTAAGTGTTTAATTTTTATCGATTTATTTTATGATTCTGATGCTATGAATTTAAAGATGCTTAATCTCAGCCAGTTAACCTTTTAAAGAGTCCAAATCATCCACGTTAATCGTGCGTAAATTTCTGAAAATAACGACTAAAATAGCTAAACCAATTGCGGACTCTGCTGCTGCCACTGTCAGTATGAAAAACACAAACACTTGGCCAGCAATGTCATTTAAATAATGTGAAAACGCAATAAAATTCAGGTTAACCGCTAGCAACATCAATTCAATCGCCATCAGTAAGATAATCACATTTTTACGATTTAAAAAAATACCAATCACACTAATGGTAAACAGCAACGCACCTAGAACAAGATAATGTGATAAGCCAACTGATGATAAAGCAGCCATTATGATTTTTCCTTATCTGCTTTTGGGTCTTCTACTGACGGCGTTTCTACCACAGCATCCATTTTTACAATACGTAATCTGTCTTGTTTTTTTAACTAGCACTTGTTCCGCTGGATTCATGGATTTACTATCTTGACGATCTCTCAAGGTTAATACAATTGCTGCAATAATCGCCACCAACAACACGACCGATGCCAGTTCAAACGGCAACAGATAATCGGTATACAGCACACGCCCCAACTCTGCGGTATTGCTGTAATCTGCTGACTTACTGGCAACTGTAGTGGGCGCAAAATACTTGCCACTTAGTATCATCACCATTTCAACCGCCATCAGTAAACCAATCGTACCGGCCATGGGCAAATAGTCCCAAAACCCTTCACGCAGTTTATCCAGATTAATATCCAGCATCATGACCACGAATAGAAACAGCACCATGACCGCACCGACATAAACCAGTACCAAGGCAATCGCTAAAAACTCGGCCTCCAGTAATAACCAGATACCGGCGGCAGTAAAAAACGCCAGCACTAAATGCAAAGCAGCATACACAGGGTTGCGTGTTGTAATGACGCGAATACCTGCAAACAGCAAAATTGCGGCTAAGGTGTAAAAAATAAAATCGTTAAATATCATCAGTTTTAATCTTAAAAAGACTACCTAAAAGTTTTATCTTGCAGACGGTCTGCAGCAATTTGCTTTTCATGTTTATCGCCCACCGCCAATAACATCTCTTTGGTGTAGAGCAAATCACCGCGTTGTTCTCCGTGATAATCAAACACACGCGTTTCAACAATACTATCCACCGGGCAAGATTCTTCACACAATCCGCAAAAAATACACTTGGTTAAATCAATGTCATAGCGCGTGGTACGGCGTGTATTGTCTTCACGCTGCTCTGATTCAATCGTAATCGCCAGCGCAGGGCAAACTGCCTCGCATAGTTTACAAGCAATACAACGTTCCTCGCCATTTGGGTAGCGGCGTAATGCATGCAAACCACGAAAACGATTGGATTGTGGCGTGCGCTCTTCGGGATATTGAATAGTGATTTTGCGGGCAAAAAAGTAACGGCCTGTGAGCGCCATGCCTTTTAGCAGCTCCCACAGCATTAAACTACTCAGCGTATTTTTGATTTGTCTCAACATAATTAGTGGAATAAATACCCCAATGAAGTCTGCATCATTGCGCCTACAAATATAATCCACACCAATGTAATGGGGATAAATATTTTCCAGCCTAAACGCATAATCTGGTCATAGCGATAGCGCGGAAACGTTGCCCTAAACCATAAAAAGAAGAATACAAGCGCACCCATTTTAGCTAAAAACCATAAAATGCTATCCGGCAAAAATGGCACAGGTGACAACCAGCCGCCTAAAAACATGGTCGCGGCAAGCGCACAGACTAGCCAAATATTCGCATATTCCGCCAAGAAAAAGATAGCAAATGCCATGCCCGAATATTCCACATGGAAACCAGCAACAATTTCTGACTCGCCTTCGGCAACGTCAAACGGTGCGCGATTAGTCTCAGCCACAGCACTAATAAAATACACAATAAATAAAGGAAACAATGGGATGAAATACCAGTGCCAAAAACCGCCCGCCTGCCCCATGACAATTTTGCCTAAGTTTAACGAGTTAGCGCACATTAAAACGCCTACCAGCGCAAAACCCATGGCAATCTCATAAGACACAATCTGCGCTACAGAGCGCATGCTGCCTAAAAATGCATACTTAGAGTTAGATGCCCAACCCGCGATAATCACGCCATAAACCGCGACTGAAGTCATCGCCAAAATATACAGCAGCCCAGCATCAATATTCGCCAGAACCAAGGTAGCATCAAATGGAATGACTGCCCAGGCGGCAAATGCCGGTGCAATGGCTAACACTGGGCCGAGTAAAAACAAGGTTTTATTTGAAGCCGTGGGTAGAATAATCTCTTTGAATAATAGCTTCACCCCATCAGCCAGTGGTTGTAACAAGCCAAAATAACCCACTCGATTCGGCCCAATACGCACTTGCATGAAACCAATCACTTTGCGTTCAGCCAAGGTTAAATATGCGATAGCAATCATTAACGGCAATACGATGGCGATAATCTTAATCAAGGTCCAGCTTGTTAACTGAACTGCCGGCCAATAGCTACCAAATAAATTCGCCAGAAAATCCATTACGCCACCACTTTCAGCATGGTGGTTTCGTATGGTTTATAAAGTTCTTTGCTGGTTTTTTCTATCGTAATATCACCCATTAAATCACCCAAACCTATAGTTTGTTCATGTGATGCCGCAATCCGTATGCAACCCATTGCCACATGATTATCCAGCTTCACCTGCAACACTGCGCTACCTTTATCCTGTGTAGCCAATACAATGTCACCTTCAACCAAGTCCAACTGGGCCATTTGTTCTGCTCGCATACGCGCCATTGGCCTGATGTTATATTTGGTTTTTTGAAGCGGCACAGAGCGGCGTACTATTGGGTCAGACTCGTATTGTGGCACTTCGCCAATGCGCTGCAAGCCATCCGACTTGATATTCACTTCAATTTCAACTAATTCTTTTAAATTATTATTCAGGTTGCGCCACACCACAGTTGATGGTTTTTCACCTTTAAATATGGCGTTTTTAACGGCTTCGCTGCTGTCAAAATCAAAGCCATCCAATCCTAAGGTATTCGCCAAAACACGCAAAACTTTCCAAGCTGGGCGACATTCAGCAAGCGGTTTAGTCACCGCAGAAAAGCTTTGCACGCGCCCTTCCATACTCATAAACGTGCCTGAGGTTTCAGTAAACGGTGCAATCGGCAACAACACATCTGCATTTTCTAATGCTTCCGATTTATACGCCGTCAATGCAACAACACACTCCGCTTGCGCCATTGCAGCTTTAGCTAAAGCTGCATGCTGGCAATCCAGTTCAGGCTCAACATTCAATAGCAAATAAGCTTTACGCGGCACCTCCAGCATCGCACGCGCGTGCATGCCAGTCGCATTTGGCATCACACCCATGAAGTGCATACCCGTGCTATTTGCAGCCGCCGGCAATATGCCACCTTTGGCACCGCAAATGCCGCCAATAGCTTCCATCATGCTATACATCTCGGTAAAGCGTGGATCACTTAACGCCATATTTCCGATGAAAAGCCCTACTTTTGGAGCGACTAAATCCACCAATCCATCAGGCCCAGCTAAACCTGCCAAACTTTCAGCCATGGCTTGCGTATTTGGGCGCACCGTAATAGTTTCAAGTAACGCATTTAATGAAGGCGGCAGACAAAGCGATAATCGTTGTAAGCCAGACATGGCTTTTAAAATCTGACCCAGTACATTCACCATATCATTCGGACGCACAATCACTTTGTGTGCAACTTTCATTAATGGGTCATTATCCAGCGGACTCACAACCGATAACTCCGCACCATTGGCAACCGCTTTACGGAAACGCTGTGCTAATAATGGATGCTCATTGCGCAAATTAGAGCCGATAATCAGAATGCGATCTAACTCTTCAATTTCCTGGATATTGCAACCCATCCAAGGAATACCAACGCGCTTGCCATCTAACCTAAAATCGGTTTGACGCAAGCGATAATCCACATTGCCACAACCTAAACCGTTGGCTAACTGTTTGATTAAATAGCCTTCTTCCATCGTGCTATTGGGCGAAGCCAATACACCCAGTGAATCAGCTCCATGCTGATTGGTAATGTCTTTGATTTGACCAGCTGCAAACTCTAAAGCTGTTTTCCAATCAGTTTCTACCCAAGTACCATTGTGCTTAATCATCGGCACTTTTAAGCGGTCAGGGCTGTTTAACCCAACATAAGAATAGCGATCGCGATCAGATAACCAGCATTCATTAATGCTTTCTTTTTCGCGTGGCAGTACGCGCATGACTTTGTTATCTTTTACATGCACTTCAATGTGCGAACCCAAACCATCATGCGGTGCGATACTGGGGCGACGAGTCAGTTCCCAACTACGGGCTGAATAACGGAACGGTTTGTTGGTTAATGCGCCGACAGGACACAAATCAATGATATTGCCACTTAACTCGGAGTTAACCGACTTATCCACGTAAGCAGTAATTTCCGCATGTTCGCCACGGCCAACAAGACCAAGCTCCTGCATACCGCCAACTTCTTTTAAGAAACGGACGCAACGGGTGCATTGAATGCAACGTGTCATGTCGGTACTGATTAACGGGCCAATATTTTTATTTAAAACAACGCGTTTTTCTTCCGCATAACGCGAACCGCTAGCGCCATAAGCGACTGCAATATCCTGCAAATCGCATTCACCGCCTTGATCGCAAATTGGGCAATCTAATGGGTGATTAATCAGCAAAAATTCCATGACGCTTTTTTGCGCTTCAACAGCTGCTTTACTGCGCGTGAAAATCTTCATGCCGTCCGCCACTGGCGTCGCACAAGCTGGCAGTGGTTTATTAAACTTTTCAACCTGCACTAGGCACATGCGGCAGTTAGCGGCTACCGATAGTTTTTTGTGATAACAAAAACGCGGAATCGCAATGCCGACTTTATCAGCCGCATCGATAATTGTGCTGCCGTGTTCGACTTCTAGTGGCTTGCCGTCTATTTCAATATGTAACATACGTTATCTTCCATCCACCATGCTTTTACCATGGGTTATGTAATACTCAAATTCAGGTCTGAAGTGTTTAATAAAGCTCAATACAGGGGTCGCAGCAGCATCACCCAACGCACAAATCGTACGGCCAGAAATATTATTGCTCACATCCGTTAACAAATCCAAATCTTCCATTTTGCCTTTGCCATCAACGATTCGACTGATAACGCGATACACCCAGCCAGTACCTTCGCGGCAAGGTGTGCATTGGCCGCAACTTTCCTCATAAAAGAAATAAGATAAACGCTTAAGCGTTTTTACCATGCAAGTCGTGTCATCCATCACAATCATCGACCCTGCGCCCAAGCTAGATCCTGCCTTGCTTAATCCGTCGTAATCCATGGTTGCGTTTTGAACCATTTCTGCTGTCATCACTGCTGTGGATGGACCACCTGGAATCACCGCTTTTAATTGACGACCTTTCCAAATACCGCCAGCCAATGCCAATAAATCAGCAAATGGCATCCCCATTTTCACTTCATAATTGCCCGGCTTTTCCACATGCCCAGAAATTGAAAATAATTTTGTACCGCCAGAATTAGGCACACCTAAATCGGCAAATGCTTGGCCTCCATGCTGCAAAATCCAAGGAATACTGGTATAACTTTCTGTGTTATTGACATTGGTCGGCTTGCCGAATACACCATAACTGGCTGGAAATGGTGGCTTAAAGCGCGGTTGGCCTTTTTTACCTTCAATAGATTCGATCAATGCGGTTTCTTCACCGCAAATGTAAGCCCCATATCCATGCACAGCGTACAAATCAAAACTAAAGTTGCTGCCAAAGAGATTTTCGCCTAAATAGCCCGCAGCTTTGGCTTCATGCAGCGCCGCTTCAAAAATATCGTAATCTTGCCAGATTTCGCCATGGATATAGTTATACCCAACGCGCGCACCCAATGTATATGCGGCAATCGCCATACCCTCAATCAACTGGTGCGGATTGTAACGAATAATGTCGCGGTCTTTAAATGTTCCTGGCTCACCTTCATCGGTATTACAAACCAGGTATTTGGTGCCGTCGTAATAACGTGGCATAAAACTCCACTTAAGCCCTGTGGGGAAACCTGCACCACCACGACCACGTAAATTAGAGGTTTTAATTTGCGTAATAATATCGGTTGCTTTTACTTTTTCAGTAACGATTCTTTTAAGTTGAGCATAACCGCCAAGCTTGATGTAAGTTTCCAGTGAAGCTGGATTTTCTTCATTTAATGAGCGTAAAGTGAGTAAGGTCTGACCTTTTAAATCAGTCATCACAGGTTTTTTCGCTGTTGTATTTACGCTAGTTTTCGCACCAGTTACCACTACTTTAGCTCCTCTAAAATAGCATCTACTTTATCTACGGTTAAAAACTCATGCATCGTATGATTATTCACTATCAACAAAGGCGCACCGCCGCAAGCTCCCATGCACTCGCCCTCTTTCAAACAAAATTTTCCGTCTGGCGTCACTTCATTAAAGCCGACACCCAGTTTATTTTGCAGATGCGTCACAATGGCATCAGAATCGCGCAACATGCATGAAATATTGGTACAAATACTGATTTTGTATTTTCCAACGGGCTCTAAATCGTACATATTATAAAAAGTGGCTACTTCCATGACCGCGATTTCAGGAATACGCAAATATTCAGCCACCTCAGTCATGCTTTCTTTTGATAACCAACCACGCTCCGTTTGCACGATACGCAGCGCACTCATTACCGCTGCCTGACGTTTATCAGCAGGATATTTGGTGAGTTCGTAATCTATTTTTTCGATGGATTCTTTACTTAACATAAGCTATCTGCCAGATTTTTATCTGTCGATCTCTCCAAAAACAATATCTTGCGTGCCAATAATAGCCACCAGATCTGCAATCATATGACCTCTTGTCATTTCATCTAATGCTGCAAGATGTGGATAACCTGGCGCACGAATTTTCAAACGGTAAGGTTTATTCGCCCCATCAGAAACCATGTAAATACCAAACTCACCTTTTGGATGTTCTACTGCCGCATACGCCTCACCTGCTGGCACATGGAAGCCTTCTGTAAACAATTTAAAGTGGTGAATCATGTCTTCCATATTGGTTTTCATGCCTTCACGATCTGGGGGTGCCACTTTGTTATCGGTGGTAATCACAGGGCCAGGATTCGCACGCAGCCAGTTAATACATTGCTTGATAATGTTATTCGATTGCCTGAACTCTTCCATACGCACCAAATAACGATCATAACAATCGCCATTAACACCTACTGGAATATCAAAATCTAAATTTGCATAGACTTCATAAGGCTGTTTTTTACGCAAGTCCCACTCAATACCAGAGCCGCGCAGCATAGGACCGGTAAAGCCTAGCGCTAAAGCACGTTCTGGCGAAACCACACCAACACCAACTGTACGCTGCTTCCAGATACGGTTATCGGTTAATAGCGTCTCATATTCATCGATATAAGTCGGGAAGCGATTCGTAAAATCTTCAATGAAATCTAAAAATGAACCTTGGCGGTTTTCATTCAGTTTATTAATCTCTTTTGCACTGCGGAATTTAGTAGTTTCATGCTGCGGCATTTGATTCGGCAAATCACGATATACACCGCCTGGGCGATAATACGTCGCATGCATACGTGCACCGGAAACTGCTTCATAACAGTCGAATAAATCTTCACGCTCACGAAATGCATATAAAAACACCGTCATCGCACCAACGTCCAGTGCATGCGCGCCTAGCCACAGCAGATGATTTAAAACGCGGGTAATCTCATCGAACATCACACGGATATATTGCGCACGAATCGGCACTTCAATACCCATCATTTTTTCAATCGCCATCACGTAGGCATGCTCATTGGCCATCATTGATACATAATCCAGCCTATCCATATAGGGAATCGACTGCAGATAGGTACGATTTTCGGCTAACTTTTCAGTCGCGCGATGTAATAAACCAATGTGCGGATCGGCACGCTGAATGACTTCGCCATCCAACTCTAATACTAAGCGCAAAACACCATGTGCCGCAGGATGCTGCGGTCCAAAGTTCATGGTGTAATTTCTAATTTCAGCCATTACTTATGCATCCCTTCATCGCGAATGATACGCGGCACATTGTTACGCATCTCAATAGAAACTGGCTGATAAATGACACGCTGCTGCTCAGGATCGTAACGCATCTCCACATTACCAATCATAGGGAAATCTTTACGGAATGGATGTCCTACGAATCCGTAATCGGTCAAAAGTCTACGTAAATCTGGGTGGTTTTCAAACATTAAGCCATATAAGTCAAAAGCTTCACGCTCGAACCAATTTGCAACAGGCCAAACATCAACCAGCGTGGGCAGCACGGGGAAGTCATCATCCTGCGCAAACACGCGCAAACGTACTCGCTGGTTCAGACTAATGGACAACAAATGTAATACAACTGCATAACGCTTGCCAGCCCATTGCACATCAGCATAGTCTTCAATCGCATACTGACTATAATCTACGCCACACAAATCGATTAACTGCTCAAATTTAAGCTCACCGTGGTCGCGCAATTTATTACACACCGCCAGATAGTCATCCGCATTACATTCAATCGTAACTTCATTTAGGGCAACGGTTAATTGCGTTACGAGTCCACTTAAAGCAAGTTTTAGTTGAGCCGATAATTGATCGAGTTTGGTAGACATGATGTTTTATTCTTAAGATTACCTAGTGATTACGCTTACCTAGCAATTGTATTCGTACGTCTGATTTTTTTTCTGTAACTGGATAATACCGTACAGCAAGGCTTCAGCCGTTGGTGGGCATCCTGGTACATAAACATCTACTGGCACGATACGATCACAACCTCGAACAACCGCATAAGAATAGTGATAATAACCGCCGCCATTTGCACACGAACCCATGGAAATCACCCAGCGCGGCTCAGCCATTTGGTCATATACTTTACGTAAGGCTGGCGCCATTTTATTCACTAAAGTACCCGCAACAATCATCACATCCGATTGCCTTGGACTAGGACGAAACACAATACCGAATCGATCCAAATCATAGCGCGAAGCGCCAGCATGCATCATTTCAACCGCGCAACACGCCAAACCAAACGTCATCGGCCACAATGAACCAGTACGCGTATAGTTAATCACCGTATCCAGCGTAGTGGTGACAAAACCTTTTTCTAAAACACCCTCAATACTCATGACTGAATCAATCCCATTGACTTAATCCCACTCAAGGGCGCCTTTCATCCACTCATACACAAAGCCGACGACCAGCACTAATAAGAACAGCATCATGGCTAAAAAACCAGCTAAGCCAATTTCTTGCAATACAACTGCCCAAGGAAATAAAAATGCAATTTCCAGATCGAACAGAATAAACAGAATGGCCACCAGGTAATAACGCACATCAAATTTCATGCGCGCATCTTCAAAAGCTTCAAACCCGCACTCGTAAGGCGAATTCTTTTCACTATCTGGCTTATGGGGAGAAACGATTTTACCGAGGACAAGTGGCCCAAGCCCTACAGCAAGGCCCACTAAGATAAACAACAAGATTGGAAAGTAATTTTCCAGCACAGAAACTTCCTAACAAGGTTTTACTACAGATCTTTGAATGTTTCGCTTTTGGCTTAACAATCAAAACAATTCACTACTTTTTTAGAACAGCATTTTGTTTATTATTTTAATACTATTTATTTTTAAGACTTATTAACTTGATACCTTATTGGTGCCGACGGAGAGACTCGAACTCTCACGACTTTCGTCACTACCCCCTCAAGATAGCGTGTCTACCAATTCCACCACGACGGCAATTATTCAAGGATTTATTATTAATTTAAAAACAATCCTGAAATTTAATTTGGCACATCCTTAGCAGTATTACCTGAAGCTGCATCATCAGCTTTAGATCCACTTGCACTTGGTGTTGATTCCTGCAATTTAGCTGCATCAGGCTTTGCAGCATCTGAATTAATGACGGATGCATTTGAAGGCACTTTAATCACACTACTATTGCTTCCTGCGCGATGGCTCGCCATATAGGCAAGCGTCATACTTGTACTGAAAAAAATAATCACGAAAAGCGCTGTTAATTTACTTAAAACATTAGATGAGCCGCTCACCCCAAACAGACTGCCGGATGCGCCACTACCAAATGCTGCACCCATATCAGCACCTTTACCGTGCTGCAACAATACCAAGCCGATAACGCCTGCTGCTGCTAAAACATGTACAACTGTAATCAAATTTTCCATCAAACAAATTCCAAAAAGTGGCTTGCATTAAAGCAGGCGTATTCACCTGCAACCAACTGTTATTTTAAGATACGTTTATTATGATCTTTATGCCTTGCAAGTTTTAAGTTGCCAATTCAGCCGCGATGCATATTTTTTCAAACGCCTGCGACTCAAGCGAGCATTTACCAACCAGCCCGCCATCAATATTCTGTACAGCGAATAATTGTACCGCATTTTGCGGGTTTACGCTTCCCCCATAGAGGATTTTTAAGCGGCTTGCCGCATCTTTATCCAGACTTGCAATCTTATGATGAATAAATTTATGCATGGCTTTTGCCTGCTCAGGCGTGGCTGCCAGCCCTGTACCAATCGCCCAAATCGGCTCGTACGAGATAATACTGTCGGCAAAGATAGCCGCGCTATGCAGCTTAATGATGGTATCAAGCTGCTTGCCGACGACCAGTTCCATAACACCAGCTTCGCGCTCGATCAATGTTTCACCCACACATAAAATGGGCGTTAAACCATGCTGTTTTGCCTGCAAAAACTTTTGCGCTATATTTTCATCGGATTCGCAATAGGCGGTTGCCCGCTCTGAATGCCCAATAATCACATACTGGCAGCCAAAATCTTTTAACATGGCTGCACTTACCTCTCCGGTAAACGCGCCTTCTGCATTTTTAGCAAGATTTTGTGCGCCCCAGGCGATATTGGTATGCTGTAACAGACTTTGCAATTGTGCAAGATAAGGATAAGGCGCACAAACAACCACTTGCGACTGCTTTAAATCGGAAAGCAGCGCAACATAATCTGCCAACAAAGCTTGATTCTGCTTGAGATTGCCGTGCATTTTCCAATTGGCAACAACTATTTTTTTGACAAGCATTGGTTTTTTTGCGAGAGATTGTGGTGCAAATTGACTCATAAAATGCCTTAAGAATTGCCGCGAATTCTACGCGTGCAAGCTAGTATGGTCAACGCTAAGTTAATGCTTTTATTCAGCTAAATTAGGCCAGTCAGCCTTATAATGTTCATTAGCTACATAAATTATTTAAATCTAAACGTATACAAAGCATCCACCGCGCTTTCTGTACCGGCTTCCGCTTGCAAGGCCCAGCGCGGGGTAATATTAAAAGTCAGTCTGGCGACATCCAATAAACCACTCACGCTTTTTTCGTAGCTGAGGTACAACTGAGAGGACAGTCGCTTGCCAAAAGTCAACGATGCGCTTTCAGCATCAGACCCAGAAAAACCAAACTCATCCAGCCCTGCCGCACGCGCCAGCTTTGTCTGTAATGGCATAGAGTCACCGTTTGACAACATCACACCTGCAGCTAACGAAAGCATGGCAAAATCATTTTTACCTGCTTGCTCTGTACCGTGACCCAGTAATAGCCAAGACAACTTTTCGGTATCCGGTACATTTGGCTCCGATACCAATTGGACTCTAGGATTTAATCCACTACCGGTGATTTCCACCCCTGCGTTCACGGTTTGCACGCTGGAGGATGTGGTTTGGCTGAAATTACTTCCCGTGATTTCACCTGTGTTATTGACTGCTTCTGCATTCGTTGTGATCAAACTGGCACTATCACTGACCGCATTGCGCATTGCCCGTATGCTCAAGCCCGGATTATCTAAAGGACCACTAAAGCTGATCACACCACGTGTGATATTCAGAATCTGGCCATAAGCCATATAAGTGCCTTTCTGAACCCTGATACTACCTTCAGCGTGTGGATGATATTGCGTTAAGCCTAGCAAGGTAACAGCGCCGGAAAGCTGTGCATCCAATCCGCGTCCGTGCAATTTAAAATCATCCCCCAAATCAATCCGCAAACCACTCAATAACACTTTCACTGCCGACTCTGTTGTATCAACCTGTCCAAGCACCACCACATCATCAGCAAGCGTCGGCACACTGTCATCCGGTAACGCGAGCAAGCCTTTTGCCACTTTAAAGTCACCGGAGATTGAAAACAAACCCTCAAGCAATGTCGTTTTACCTGTGCCGTCTAATATTAACAACCTATCTGGCCCAGAAATAACCGTAAATTGTTCGGCAACCCAATCCAGTGCTATTTTAGGCTGCTTGTTTTCCATTTGCAGCGTGCCAGTTGTACGTAAATATCCCGCCCCGCCTTTTAAAGCAGCCTGCGTAATACGCAATTCATCATTTTCAAATACTGCATCCAAAGTGCCGTCTGTCAGCGACACCCCTTGTGACGGCAGAGTAAACTGCATATTTTTGCCAATAGCACTGCCGCGTAAATTCGGTTTTTGCACAGTGCCATCCGCGTTTACGGTTAAGCTCAAAACGCCGTCCAAACTGGCATCTGCCAACGAAGCCGACACTGGCAGCCAAGCCAGCGTATTGAGTTGGGCAGCGCCAGATAGTGTAAGCGGCGCATTCGCCATCAGCGCAAAGCCTGATTCAACTTTTGTCAGCATCGTGCTGGCCTGCGCATCAACATAACCTAACTGCTGCCCTTTAAGCTGCATGACAAAGTCGGCTTTATTGTTATTCAACTTCAGTTCTGCTTTAGCATTTTGTAAACCTAGCGGCTTTGCAACACCATTGGTAATAACGCTCAAATCACCCGATTCCAGATTGAAAATAGCACTGCCATTAACCGCCTCTACCGCATGAACATCCCATTTGGCAGAAAAAACAGGATTGCCTTGTAAGTGTGCTGGCAGTTGAAACAAACTTGGCGGAATATCATCCAGTGCAAGGTTACTTAGATTGCCTTTACTGATAAAACCTTTGCTGCCAGCATTCAGTGTATCAATCACAGCGCGGCCTTTTGCTAATTGCAAAGTAGCGTTTTCTAAAGCAATGTCTTGGCTGGTAAGGCTTAGTTTTGCCGGTGCTTGAAGAGTAATTGGCGTTTCGCCCTTTAAACTCAGCGTTTGAATGAGCCCTTGCCATTGTCCAGCATCCAAACCGCCTGCCAACGTAGCTTCGAACTGCAACCGATTGTTCGCATCCAACGTGGATGGCTGTGTTTCAAGTGCTTGAATTTTCATCTGATGTTGCGCACGCGTACCCTGCAAAGTAAAGCTGGCATTTAATACTGAATTTTGCGCCACTTTTAGGCCTGTCGCATTGAGTGTTGCATCTGCACTTCCCTGCGCACCAGCCAACAGCGTGGCTTTTCCATCCAGCTTATCTAGTTTTATATTGTTAGGTAACTTGAGTTTTTGTGCCGACAAATCAACACTTAATGCCAGACTTTCAAAAACACCGGCAAGCGTGCCATTAATATGCGCTTCGCCCGAAAATTGCTCTCCCAGTGTCGTTAAGTCAGGCAAATCCGCATGCCACAACAGCTGGCTTTCTGGCGCACCAAGATTACCACTAGCGCTTAGGCTGTTATTGGCAATCTTGGCTTTAAAATCGATATCCTGTAAATGGCTATTTACAAAAGTCATTCTGCCTTCCGTGATTAAAGGCTGGCGCTGATTTTTTACCTGCAAATAACTATCTTTTGCCGACAACAAGATTTGCAAGCCAGTAGAATTAGTCTCTGGCGATAGATTGCCTTGCAGATTTAAATCTAAATTTAACAGTCCTGCTGGATAACTGCCTAAACGCTCCGGTTGAAACTCATTAATTTGTGCATGCATTTTTAGCGGATATTCACCCGCCAACCCAAGCTCACCCATCACCTGGATTTTTGCAGCAACATTCTCGTTTTGATTATCCGCTTGCAATAACGCCAACTGATCATTCTGCAAAGCCAGCATGATTGCAGATTCAAATCGCAATTGTTTTAAATCGCCCAATAGATTCACTTTTACATCATAAGGCATTGATGCGGTGGTTTTATCAGTGCTTGTTTTATTAGAAGTATCTTTCTCAATACTAACCTCTTTGATACCTGCTTGCTTAATGCTCACTGCTCCAGTCAATACAAATGGGTTCGCAGTGCCCAAATTAAGCGTAGCATCCACTTGGCCAAATGGCGTGCCAGCACTTAACCTGTTTAGTTGAATCGTTTTAGAATCGGCCTCAATATCAAATTGCACATTATTTAAAATATGTTGCTCTGTTGGGGTAATAATCACCAACTCAACTACTTCTGCTTGCGTGACCTTAATAGGGAAAGGCAGCTTAATTTGCGCTGGCAATGGGGAATCGCCCGCTTTTTTTGCCGCAGATCGCATCGTGATAGTCAAACGCCGTGCACGCAGTTTATCCACAGAAAGCTTGTTATCTAGCGGAAAAATCTGCCAGCGCGATTCCAGCTTTTCTAATTTCAGATGAATATTATCTAAATCGTAGCTCAGCGTATCCAAATTAGAACTACCGCTAATGGTCATTTCGCCTTGTACAGGCGTATAAAGCAGCATACTTACGCTCAGCATCACGGCAGTCATGTAATGGCGTAGCATTAAAACAGCTTCCTCATTTTTAGAATGCACCACATCAATTAAAAGGCAACGCCCAAGTTAAAGTGCAAGCGGTATTCTTTTGTCGCTTCGCCATAGGCGATATCTGCACCGATTGCGCCAATCGGGCTTTTCCAGCGCGCACCCAATCCGTAGCCATATACCGGTTTTAAATCTTGCAGCGTGTTGGCCGCATTACCAAAATCGACAAAAATAGCAGCTCCCCACTGTTTAGTTAACCATTGAATCGCTTCTACACTGCCCGTCACCAAATAACGCCCGCCGACAATCGCATCACCTTCTGTTACGCCCAAACTCTCATAGGCGTAACCGCGTACCGATTGATCGCCGCCGGCACGGAATAAAAATGCAGCGGGCGCACTATTTTTACCATTGACCATACCGATTTCTGCACGTGCGATTAATTGTGTTGAATCGGTGACAGGATAATACCCTTGCGTTTTTAGGTAGCTTTGTAAAAAACGCCCATCTGAAAGCGTTTCAAGCGGTGCGACAGCAAATTGTGCATTGAACAAATAGCCGCGCGTTGGATTACGGTCATTATCCGTGCGTCGTAGCGTAATGCCATAAGAAAGCGTCGCTACTTTTTTGGTGGAAGATTCTGCCCCATCAATTTCCTGATGCTCAATCAAATAGCCAGCACCAACGGTTTGCTCGGTTCTGCGCGGACCCCAGCTACGATTAATGCCCGCCTGGCCTGATGTGGTAATTTGGCCTTCAATCACTTTTCGCTCCAAACCCGCATTCATGCTATCGCGGTAACCGTCAGCATCAGTCGGCAAGCGAATTAAACCGCTTAATGACTGCGCTCGCTGCTCTGGCTTTAAGCTGCTGGTTAAGCGCCAGCCGCGATTAAATAAATTCAAATCATCATAGCTTAATTGCGCACGCGCGCCAGTGTTTGTACTGTAACCAGCGCCAATACCTACTTTAACGGATTGATTTTCTTGCACCACCACTTTAACGGGCGCAGTATCCGCATCCGCAGTTGGTGTATTTGCGGTTACTTCTACCCCAAGGAAATAACCGCTTTCTTCTAAACGTGATTGAAATAGCTGCAATCTGGATTGACTATATGTACTGCCGGGCTTAATGGGATTTAGATTCTCAATAATACTGGCTGGGTAACGCGTTAAACCTTCAATTTGCAGTTCGCCAAATTGCACGCTCTTGCCACTGTCTATCTCTACCTGCAAAGCAACTGAATGAAAATCTGGATTCACTTCTGCTTTGCTGGATTTAATCGTAGCGTTTGGGTATTGCCTGACTAACAAACCAATCAGTAAACGCCGCTTTGCCTGATTCCAATTTTCTTGCCTGAATTGCGCGCCAGTCTGCAATAGCCAATCTTGTTGCAGTTGCGCGATGGTAATTTTTTGCCTAGAGACCTCACTAGCCGCCTCATCCGTTTGCTGCAAAATACTGCCGCTGAATTTTAAATCGACCGCACTTACCAAAACTGGCTTACCCGGATTGATTAAGAACCTTGCCTGCGCTATATTGCCCACTTTTTCAATTGAAGGCTGGATCTCTGGTGAGAAATAACCTTCTGTCGCCAATAAATCTGTGATTGCTTTGGGTGTTAATCGATAAATTCGCTGCCACTCTATCGGCGACATTTTTGGATTGTTGCGCCATTTAATGATTTCAAGATGCTTATCCAGTAAATCGGTAAGCAATGTTTGCTCTGCAGCCGACACGACATCCGGTGTTAACGTAATCTCAACGGCATAATTTGTTTCAGCGATTGCTTTAGTGCTTACTTCGGCATTTGTTTCAGCAGCCTGCGCATTAAAAACACAGCAAAATGCCACTAGGCCAATTGCAAACTGTAAGGTAGTTGAATAAGATTTTTTTGAAAAACTCAACGAATCACTCACCAATCCAACGTACCAAGATTCAGCCATATACGTACCTATTTTGATGCGTTATTGCCTATTAACTCGACATGTTTTATCTGCAACTGCACTGTCTGCAAACCCTTATATTCATTCGCCTCTAATGCATAAACTGCCTCAATTTTTTCAGGCAAGTCATCATGATGGTTAAAGTAGATCGCATCAAAGCGTTTTTGGTCTTTTTGTAACAATAGCTTTAAATGTTTTTCACCCACAATACGTTGGTTAATCACTGCAAAACTGTCAAAAAATAAAGGTTGATTAAAACCCTGCCCCCACACTTGTTTGGATAATAGCTGAGCGGTTGCCAGATTGATTTCATTGCTTTGCAAACCGCCATCGGTTTCAATTGTCGCTTGCAAATCCGCCTCGGTTAACAGTTCGCGCACCACCGTTTCAAATGCTTTTTGAAACACAGCAAAATCTGTTTGCTTAATACTCAGCCCAGCCGCCATAGCATGTCCGCCAAATTTGATAATTAAATCTGGCTGGCGTTTGGTGATTAAGTCTAAAGCATCGCGCAAATGCAAACTGGAGATTGAGCGTCCAGAACCTTTCAACAAACCATCACCAGCTTCTGCAAAAACTATGGCGGGACGATGATAGCGCTCTTTCAAGCGCGAAGCCAAAATACCGATCACGCCCTGATGCCAATCTGCGTTAAACATGCTGATACTGAATTGCTGGCTGACATCAATCGCATCCAAGGTCGTTAACGCGCTATCTTGCATATCGGCTTCAATATTGCGACGTTCCATATTCAAGGCCTGCAAGGTTTCTGCTTTTTGCATGGCATCCGCGGCATTTTCAGCCAGCAAACAGGCAATGCCAATACGCATATCATCTAAGCGACCAGCCGCATTCAGTCTTGGTCCTACGTAAAAACCCAAGTCTTGCGCAATGACTTTTTCCGGGGACTTACCCGCGATTTGTAATAATGCGGTAATACCTGCACTGCAAACACCTGCACGAATTCTGCGCAAACCTTGCTCAACCAAAATACGATTATTAGCATCCAGCTTAACTAAATCGGCCACCGTGCCTAAGGCGACTAAATCCAGCAGTTCGGTTAAATTCGGCTCGGTCTTACCTGCAAATGCGCCACGGTTTCTTAATTCGGCGCGCAAAGCCAATAACACGTAAAACATCACGCCGACACCAGCTAAATTTTTGCTGGGAAAATCGCAACCATGCTGATTCGGATTCACAATACAAGCTGCGGCGGGCGTTGTGTCACCAGGTAAATGATGGTCGGTAATCAGCACTTGCATGCCTAACTGATTTGCAGTCAACACACCATCTACGCTGGCGATACCATTATCTACCGTGACCAGAATATCAGGGTGTTGTGCTTGTTCATAAGCAAGCTGCACAATTTCTGGCGTTAAGCCATAGCCATATTCAAAACGATTTGGCACCAAAAAATCCACTTGCGCATGCGATGCCAATATTCGACAAAACTGGCGCAAGCCTTTCACGGCAACAGCCGTGGCAGTTGCGCCATCTGCGTCATAATCACCAATCACCAGTATTTTTTTATTACTGATAATGGCATCTGCCAGTAACTTGGCCATTTGCGTATTATTGCTTAGTCGTTCTGGCGGAATAATGCCGCTGAGTGAGATTTCCAATTCACTTTGATTCATCACGCCGCGCGCTGCAAATAGCCTTGCAAGCAAGGGGTTGGTGCCGATTGCAGCCAATGTATCGGCCACCACAGCATTAAATTGACGTGTCTTAATTTGCATTTATTTGTCCGCCGCCATAACACCAGATACTATTGACCAAGGCTAAATGTTTAAGCTCACGCGTGGCATTAACAGGGTGCGCAAATAACAACATTTGCAACTCGTTCTGGAAACTTGCCCAATCCATTGCGCCCATACCTGTGGGTAAAAAATGTGCAATATTTTTATTAATGGCCAATTGCGGAGGCGTTGTTTGAATCTGTGGATTTTGCTGTAAACGCAAAAACCACTTATCTTCGTGCCAAAAAAACTGCATATTGTCACTAGCAAAATGTGTATTCAAATCCACTGTCAGCGTCTCTATCTCTGATTGCTCCAGCACTAGCGGCACAGGATCTGCCAAACTAAAACTATCACGTTGCAAGACCAAATGCACCGGCGCGGCGTAAAGCCAATAAGCGCTTCCAGCATCATTGCCCGCCTGTTGCCAGGCTAGCGCCGCGTTGGGTATAGCCGGTTGGAATAGTTTTTTT
>Ga0160182_107603_pt1 | contig 32384 bp, 22 predicted proteins | sample met14sa_FD_108561 | JGI IMG/M metagenome (GOLD analysis project Ga0160182, IMG submission 108561) | Synthetic bacterial communities of pure cultures from sediment of Lake Washington, USA, under high oxygen condition - MT... | ecosystem: Engineered > Modeled > Simulated communities (microbial... >... | reverse complement strand
CAGCGTACCGCCGGTCAGCGTGGCGGTGCCGGCCGCACTGGTGCCGCCGTCGTATGCCTTGCTGACGTCGCTGGTGCTGACGGTCAAGCCGGCGGCTGAAATATCGGCGCTATGCGTGCCGCCCGTCAGCGTATAGTTGCTGGCCAAACCGCCGTTGCTGCCGTCGGCCAGCGCCAGGGTGCCTAAGGTAACTGTCTTGCCGGTGCCGGCGTTTTTGCTGGCGACCGTACCGGTGCCGCTCAGGCTCAGGGTTTCGCTGCCGACCAAGCTGCCGGTCGAAAAGATGCCGGCCGCCACGTTGGTCGAACCGTTAAAGGCCCGATTGCCGGTCAGGCTGACGACATAAGGTGTGATGGTCAAAGTGCCGTTGACATAACTGAAATCGTAGTTGCTCGAAGTGTATCCGCTCCCGGTAATGGTGTAGCTACCCGCGTTGGTGGCGCCTTGCGACGTGCCGCCGTAACTGACGCTGCCGCCCAATACGCTTGATGTTTCGCTGTTAACGAAGCCGGTAATATTGACGCCATGGCCACCGCTGTAGCCCAAGCCGTTGTAGGCGCGGCTGTCGTCACTGGCGGTCACGGTCAGCGTTTTTTTGTTGACCGTTAAGGTTCCGCTGGCGCCTCCGGTGCCTATCGTCGTCGAATAACCGGCCCCGCCGCTGATCGCAGCCGAACCCACCGCGCCGTTGACGGTATAGCTGCCGACCGCGCGGGCAGTGCCGGCCGTGCCGCCGACGATGCTAAAACTCGGCGTGCCGCTTAAACCCGCGACGGTAGCCGAGTCCGTCACGCCGTCGTCGTTGACGTAGCCCGAAAATGCGCTGCTCGCGCTAGGGTCGGCGTCGCCGTAGGTTTTACTGATGTTGCCGACGTCGACGCTCAAGCTCGGCTGGTAGTCATAGATCAGGTGATTGCCCGCGACGATTGTTGCCGGCGCGTTGCCGTCGTAAGTTTTGTTGTATAGCCTGGGGAGCGCCGAACCGGCCACCCCGGTCAGGCCGCCCTCGGTCGAGCCCGATGGGCTGTGCATGTACACCAACCAGCGTCCGTTGCCCGCAGAGAGTACATTGCTACCCACATTGTTGATCAGCTCGCCGCCGCTGGCGGCCGCCAAAACCAGCGCATCCCCGCTGCCGTTGGCGGTCAAGCCTGCACCGCTGTTCAAAACGATATTTTTGCTGCCGCTCGCGCCGCCGGTACCGCGATGGATAATGCTGATCGTATCGGCCAATAATTGTCCCGCCAACGTGATATTGCCGCTGTCGTCTTCGGTGTTGCCGGTGCCGTCGCGTAATTCCATGGTGATGGAACCGGTGCCGGCGTTGATCGTAACACCGTTGGCAACTTCGATGACGGCATTACCGGCCGCACGATCAGCATCGACCACGCCGTTGGCGGCCAAATCGTTGGCATGCAAGACCAAATTGCCGCCGTCGGTGGTGATGTCGGCATTGAGGTAAATGCTGCGTCCCGCCTCCAACTTCAGGGTCGCTGACGAACTAAAAAGCCCGGCGACATTGAGCGCACTGTTAACGGTGATGTCGTTGCTGGCTTGTAGCGTGACGTTGGTACCCCAGCCGAGTAGATTGGTCAAAACGTCCGGGGCTATGGCCATGTCTTTGCCGACCGCCATCCCATAAGTAATGCGACTCGGATCGGTGGCGCCCGAGGTTACCCGGCCGCTATTTTCGTTGGCGAAGCTGACCACGAAGGTATCGCCGTGGTCATAAGCAAAGCCTGGCAGCAGGCTGAAATAGTTGGTGCCGGCATATTGATAGTAATCCACCCAAGGGCCGCCGGTATCGAAGCTGATGCCGCTGTTCGCCGTGGTGCCGACAACGCTGTTCGCGTCCGAAACCTCGCCGAAAATACCGTAGAAGGCATCGCCGTAGGTCACGGCGCCGGCGTTCGCCAATGCGCCGTTGCGCCAATCGGTATCGATGACCAGATAGTCGTAGTAATAGGTATTGTAGTTAACGGTTAATCTAACTTGGTTCAGGCCGACGTCCTGATTGCTGTAACTACCGATCAAGCTGTTGCTGGCCGACACCGCGCCGGCGACGCCGATGCTGGCGCGCGCCCAGGATAACGCCCCGGCATCCGCAGCGGAACCGTTATGCCAGTGCCGGCTACCGACTAAATAAGATACGCCCAAGTCTATGATCCCGTCGCTGCCGACCTGGTCGCCAGCCTGGCTGCCGACCAAGCTGTTACCGATCCCGACCACCGCGCCTTGGCTGCTCTCGCCGTAAGCGAAACCGGTTTTTTCCGCGACCCAGGTCACCGCGCCGGCATCGGCGTTGGCGCCGCTGTGCCAATGCGGACTTAACACCAGATAGTTATAACTCGAGACGCCGTTGATAGGATCGTAACCGTTCGTCAAAACCGTGACGCCGCCGCTGCCGACCTGATCGCCGGAGGTGGCGCCTATCAGGCTGTTGCTGCTGCTCACCGCCCCTAAAGCGCCGGTCAGGCGGCTGCCCCATGTCACCGCACCCAACTGCGTGTCGGTGCCGTTACCCCAGTTCGGGCTGATCACAACATAGCCCACCCGCGTCGCGTTGTTATATTCAGCCGGCAGTGCGACCACGCCGCCACTGCCGACGCGGTCGTTGGCGTGAGTACCGACCAAACTGTTGGCCGCGCTGGCATTGCCGGTCAACGGCGACGCCGCGCCGGCCGTCGTGGTGACGCTGCCCCAGGTCACCGCGCCGGCATCGGCCGTCGCGCCGTTGTCCCAATAAGGACTCGCAATCGAGTAATAATCCAGATGGTACTGTTTCTGACCTACTCCGCTACCCGTGGTCCAGTCGTACGGCAACAGCGTGACGCCGCCGCTGCCGATTTGATCGCCTGCGGTACCGCCGATCAAGCTGTTTGCCGAGCTAATACTTCCGGTTATGCCTGTGGCCGCCGCGGTTTTGGTAACGGCCCCAACGTTCGCGTTGCCGCCGTCGCTCCAATTGGGGCTAATAACCAAATAATAAGCAGTGCGGGTGCCTGACCAAGTGCTTCCGTTGTAAGTCAATTCGGTATATTGCCCGGCTTTGACACCGCCGCTGCCAACCTGATCAGCTGCGGTGTCGCCGACGAGGCTGTTACCAGAGCCAACGGTTCCTTGGATACCGCTGGCTTCGGCGCCGAATGTGACAGCCCCGCGATCACTGTCCCAATGCGGGCTGATCACGCCGTAAAAATAGGTGTAAGTCCAGTTGTTTGCGGTCTCCACACCGTTAAAAGCCGTTACGACGCCGCCGCTACCTACTCGGTCGTTGGTATGACTTCCAATCAAGCTGTTGCTGCTACTGATAGCGCCACTGACGCCGCTGCCGACACTACCCCAACTCGCGGCGCCCGCATCGGCATTACCGCCGTTATCCCAGGTGGGGGTTAGGACCACGTAATCGGCCACGCCCACATCGACGATATTGTTGACGTCGCTGCCGACACCGTCGTTGGCTGTACTGCCGACCAAGCTGTTTCCCGCGCCGACCGCGCCGCTGACGCCGCTCGTTTTGCTACCCCAGGTGACCGCCCCGGCATCAGTGGCTCCGCCGTTGTCCCAGTCAGGACTCAACACCAAATAGTAACCGTCCTTCATCAAAATTCCGCCCCCTCCGACATGATCGTTGGCGGTCGTACCGACCAGACTGTTGGCCGAGCCCAAGGTGCCGGTCTTGGTGGCTGTGGCGTTCCAGAAGGTCACCGCACCGGCGCTGCCATTCCATAACGGGCTGAGTACCATGTAACCCGGATCTTGCCCTAGGTAACTGGCGCCGCCGCTGCCGACCTGATCGCCGGCATGGCTGCCGACCAAGCTGTTGCCGCTGCCGATGACACCGGATACGCCGCCGTTGTTGGTGCTGGTTTCGGTCGGGATATTCGTTAGCGTGTTTCCGAATAAGTCCGTCGTCGTGACAGTGCCGTAGGTGATGGTGCGGCCGTCGCCCCAGGTGATCGCACCGGCGTCGGCGGTTGAGCCGCCATTGTTGAAATGGGGACTGAGTATCAAGTAATACGGATGGGTTGAAGTATAGCCGGTATCCGGGCTGCGGCTGGTGTAGTGGCTGAGTAACTGGATGCCGCCACTGCCGACCAAATCGCCGGCGGTGGCGCCGACCAGACTGTTGGCCGACGATACCGCGAAACCGGGCGTCGCCCCACCGGACGCATAACCGGTTGCGGCATTGAGCCAGGTGACCGCACCTTTATCGCCGTCCCAATGCGGGCTGGCGACTACATACGCGGCGTCGGTACGGTAAGTGTTGACGTGGCCGTGCGGCGGGGTATCGCTGGGTTGACTGGTGTAGTTGGTACTGTTGCTGTAATAAAGCACTTTGATGTCGCCGCTACCGATCTGGTCGTTGGCATTGCTGCCGACCAAACTATTCGCCGAAGAAACGGTGCCGGTCAATGCGGCCAAACCGCTGGCCCACGTGACCGCACCGGCGTCCGCGCTGGCGCCGTTCTGCCAGTGCGGGCTGGCTATCGCGAAATAATTGCGGTAATACTCGGTGGCAGTAATCAACGCGCCGCTACTGTTGTAGTCATGAAACTCGGTGACGAATTGCGTAATGCCGCTGCTGCCGATTCGGTCTCCAGACGCCGCACCGACCAGGCTGTTGGTGGATGAAATGACACCGGATATTCCGCTCAACGCACTACCCATCGTGACCGCACCGGTATTGCCATTCCATTGCGGGTTCAAGACTAAATATTTCAGGTAGCCGTTGTCGTTGCTCCAAGTGTGACCGGTCGCGCCGTAATAATTATCGACCAACACGATACTGCCGCTGCCCACGGCATCGCTTGCCGAGCTGCCGACCAAACTGTTGGCTGACGATACGGTGCCGCTTAATCCCGTGGTACCGCTTGACCAGGTCACCGCCCCCTTGCCGCCGTCCCAATGCGGACTGGAAATTAAAAAGTTGCCCAGCGAACTGAACGAGACGTTGACGTTGGTATTGGTGTTTTGGCTAACCAGCTGGGTGATCCCACCACTGCCGAGGCGATCATCGGCGTGGCTACCGGTGACGGTCGCGATCAGCGCCCCGGACCAGCCGTTGTACAAATAAACCGCGCCGGCATCCTGGCCGCCGAAGTCGTCATAGGGATTCGTGACCGCCACGTTGGTGCTCCACAGTACCGACGTGCCGGTGCCGAAGCCGGATGTGACGCCCAGTGTGTTGGTCGGATTGGGGTCTTCGAAATCGAATTGCGGGTACTGGCCGCTGCTGTCGATGGTGATGTTGCGCGGGTCGAGTAATAGACTGCCGTTGCGACCCTGACTGGCCAAGGTGGTAACAGTTCCGCCAAACAGCAGGGCCTCGTGAGACGAGACTTCCACGGTACCGCCGTCGCCGCCCGCCGAACCACCCTTGGCGGAGATCGTGCCGTAAAAATCGGTTTGCTGATCCGACCAAACCACGACCTCGCCGCCGTTGCCTATATCAATGGCGTCGGCTTGCAGTTGGGTGAAGGGATTGATTCGGGTTATCGCGGCATTGCGAACCGCCGTGTCATTGCCGTGAAAACCGCCGCCGATACTGATTTTGCCGCCACCCTTGGCACCGTTGGCGGTGATCGTCGCAGCAGCCAACGTGACGTCTTTGCCGCCGGTGACGGTGATATTGCCGCCGCGTCCGGCAACGCCGCCGGCATCCAGGGTGGCGGAACTGAATACGCCACCTTGGCTCCCGGCGGTCACGGCGATGTCGCCGCCGTTTTGACTTCCCTTAGTAGACAGTTTGGCGGATACAGTCTGGATGACTCGACTATCGGCGGCAATCGTAATTCGGCCGCCGTCGGAGACGGTACCTTCGGCACTGAGCGTTCCGGTTTGCAGCACGCGGTCGCCGGTCAGGCGAATATCCCCGCCGCTATCACCGTCGGCGCGGACGGTGCCGGTGTCGACGACCAGCCGGCCGTGCTCGACGACATTGCCGCCTTGAGTATTCTCGGCGGCGGACACGTCCAGTGTGCCGCTGTTACGCACTTCGTCGCCGATCAGTTCTATCGAACCGCCGCGATTAACCAGGGATTTGGCTTCAATCACGCCGCTGTTATTAATCGCGGCGCCGCGCAATTGGTCGGCGGCGCTGGCAGTCATGATGACCCGGCCGCCATCGGCGCGGATCAACTGTTTGTTCTCGATCAGTGAATTGACGGTGGCTGGATCGACTTGAACGTTGACCAGTTTACCTTCGTCTAATTCCAGTTTTACGCCATCGCCGCCGGCCAGCGCCACCGTGCCCAAACGGGCCTGGACCACACCTTCGTTGCTGACGTTGGGGGCCAGCAAGGCCACGTATCCGCCGTCCTTGGCACGGATGTCGCCCTGATTGACGACGCCGGCGTCGCTGCCGTCGCGCTTGAAATGGTAGTTGCCGGCACGGAAATCCGCATCGCTGATGTTCATCGTCGACGCCGCCATCGCGCCAACATCGACTTGAGCGCCCTTGGCAAACAGCACGCCGTTGGGATTCACCAGAAACACCTGACCGTTGGCGGTCAATCGGCCGGCAATGACCGATGCTTCGCCGGCTGCTACGCGGTTCAGCGCGATTGCGCTGGCGTTGGGCTGTTGATAATCCACGTGGGCATTGGCACCGATGTTGTAGCTCTGCCAGTTGATGATGGCTTTATCACTGCCTTGGACGACATCCATCCGTGCGCCATCTTGGTGGATTTGGGCCTGTCCCGACGCCACCTGGCCGCCGCTAGGCAGCGCATTGCCGGCCAATTCGGCCAAGGCCGGCTGCCAAGCACCAGCCAAGGCGATCTGTATCGCCAGCACCAGAGGATGACGGTTGAAGTGCGGCGTGCGACTTTGGTTAGCATATCGGTTCATAAGACTGTCCTCTCGAATCAGTGCGGTTATTCGGTGCTTACGGCGGCTTTACGCTCCAATAGGCGGGCAAAATTGCTCAACGACGCCAAGTGCAGATAGATCAATCCTAACCAGCCGGCTTGGAACAGGCTGTCCAACGCATCGCGGCCGATTTTTTGGAAACGCGCCTCATCCACTATCCAAAGGCCGGATAAGGAGTAACGCTCGCCGCTCGGTGATACTGCATCGGCCCTGCGTTCGGTTAAGAGGTCCAATTCGTGCAAGGTGGCTGCGAATTGCGCGGTCAGCTGCGATTCGGCGTGGAACTCCCGCAAAAAGGCGATGATTTGTTGTAGGTAAGCTGACGGTGCGCCGTCGACCAGCAAAGGCTCGCCGGCCGTTTCGTTAAAACGCGGGCAAGTGTCGTCAAAACAGACGACCAATTGCTTGTCTTCGGCCTGTTCGGCAGGTACGAACGGGTATCGGCGAACGAAGGCTGGTATGTAATGTCCGGTCCAACGGCCAGCAGCGTTGACGAACAGGTTTTCGCCGTCGTTCAAGCCCAGCACTACCACTGGAACGAAGTGGCCGTCGCCGGCTTTGGCGAAGGCGATCGGGTATTCCTTGCCGGCTTCGCTGAATTCGGGACCAATCAGCGGCACCGAGTTACTGACGCGCGCGTAACCGACGTCTTCGGACGGCGCAATATGCAACCGGCCGTGAGCGGCTGGGTTCAAACTGACGATGCGTTTATAAAACAGCAATTGGTTATCCACAGTGGTATCGCCGGTTGAGTGGGTGGAAAAATGGCGTCAAAAGACTTTTAAAACGCTTTGCTCAGGCTGACCCAAAAATGAGGCGTTTTGTAAGTGCCGTCCGAATCGTTGCCGTCTGCCGAACGGGCTGGGTTGGCGCCTATGCGTTGGGCAACGCTGCCGCGGATGACGAAATTACCGGGTACCACCCAGTTGATTCCGAAGCCGCCGCCGCTGAGCGTGTAATGATTAGGCCCGCCTTCGGTGGCATTCGGCCAGAGGTCGTTGTGCAGCGTGATGCCGCCGTGATCGATGAAGCCGACCAATTCGACATGCTCGTAAACTTCGTAGCGTAGTTCAAAATTCATCAGATAGCCTTCGTCGCCCAGGGCTTCGTTGACTGGATAAGCTCTGATGCCGAAAGGCCCGCCCAGACTGAATTTTTCGGAAGAATCCAGATTTTTCGTGGCCAGTTGTCCACTGACGCCGGCATAGAAGCGCAATTTGTCGGTCAGGCTTTGTAGACGGGAGGCGTTAAGCGAGAACTTTTGATAGGCGCCGCCGGCGCGGGCCGTGGCCCGGTTTTGAGTCTGGTCGGTCAAGCTTCCCGACAAATCCAGGTTGCCCGCCACCATTGTTGCGCCGAATAGCGTGACCGCGCCGCCTAGCAAGTCGTCCTGATGATCGCCGCTCAGACCGATGTAGCCGCTTTGTACCTCTTTATCGCTGACCACGCTCCCGAGGCTGGTGTTGTAATAGTGGCGATCGTCGAAACCGCTGGCCACGTAAAGATTAGTGCTCACCCCGCGAAGCAAGGGATAGGTGGCGAAGGTACCGCCGGTCCAGGCCGAACCTTGAGCGTCCAATGACTGAAAGGGTTCACCCAGGGTGTAGTCCAGCGCGGACGCGGCCAGACCAATCCGCAGCCCGGAGTAGCCTACCGGCAGCGAATAGGCAATTCTGCCGTAAACGTTACCGCTGCCGCCTTGAACCCGTAACGAGGCCAGATCGCCGAGGCGCAACGGATTATTCAGATTTAGCGATCCGCCGAATTGGTTCATGCCGACTGAGCGCACGCCGGTATTGCTGTAATCCACGGAGCCGCTGATTAAGTTGCTGGGATCGATTTTCAGCAGCAGGTCGGATTCGCCGGCTCTAGCACCGGCCTTCAGAGTGGAAGAAACCGTGCCGCCGGTCAGATCGTTCAACAGCAGGATGCCGCGTTGCATATCGGCCAATCGCAAAGCCTCCCCTGTGGGCTGAGCCGCCAACATGGTTTGTCGGGGAATATCGTTTCGGTAGACGGCGGCCGGGTCGTCGACCTCCACTTTGCCTAATTTCGCTTCGCGGATCAGGATTTCGACGATGCCGTCGCGAATTTGCTGAGCGGGCAATACCGCGCGGGCAAAAAAGCCACGTTGCTGGTAATACTCTGCTATATCGCGAGTGATCTTGCGCAGTTCGGCCAAGCTTAAGTCCTTGCCGATGTGGTCTTTCAGAAACGCCTGTAGTTCGGCTTCGCCGATCAACTCGGCGCCGCTGATTTTCCATCCCTTAACTTGAATACGGATGTCGCCTTCACCGGCAGGCGCCGGTTGCTCCGTGATTTCGAACGGGACGTTCGAATCACCCGGCAAAATCGGTTCGGGTTTGATATTTCGTAGAATCGACCCCGCCTCGGGAACCACTTCAGCGGCTTGACCGGGAACCGGACAACTGATTAGGAAAGCTAAGGCAGCGGCGCTGAGCCGAATCCGGATGAGTTTGCGATTTCGAAGGGTCGGTTGCATACGATTCCAATTGCTGACATGAATGGAAATGGTCGCCTGTCCGCTTTTTGTCTTAAGGCCGCTAGGTCAGTTACGACTAACGCGGCCCGTCTGGTAGTTACTCGATGCGGATTAGCGTGCTCAGACAAAATAGCTGCTCGATCATAACCGTTCGGCTCAGTTGCCGCAAAGGATAGTTTCCGACAGACCACAAGAACGGTATGGAAATAATATAGTCGATTTAAAATGAGTCGAACGCAAAAATTTGCCTAGCTTTAATTCAAGCGCGTTAATTAGGTTTCTAGTTTGAGCAAACCGCGGCTTTTCGCGCTGTGACCGACTATATTGTCAACTTCTCTAATATGCGGCGCTTGTCATTAGCCATGGGCTTACCTGCCGCCCTGTGGCTAGGAAATGAAAATAGCAGCCCAACGACCTGTCGCGGTGTCCGAAAAAAGTTGCCCACTACAACTCGACCTTGATGATCGTCACCGCCGCGAAATCCGGAACCCCGTTACCGGAATGGATTAACTGCGAGGTCTGACGGATGCCGCCACCGCGACACATGAAATGCCTTAACGGGTTACCAGACACCCTTGCAAAAACAAGCTGACAGACTGACGCACCCAAACGTCTATCTCCGCTTCGTCGGGCGTCGGCTCCAAACCCAGTTGTAAGCGCTGTAAGCGTTCGCCACGCACCGCACTGATGAATTGGTCGGCCAGGAAATACGGGTCCATATCTATCATTAAGCCGGCCTGTTGCTGGCGGATAAAAAACTGCGCTAACAATCCCAGCGTCCGGCGCGGTCCTTGTTCGTAAAATTGTGTCGCCAGATCAGGGAAACGAGGTGATTCGCCGATCAATATCGCCCGCATCCGCAATACATCCGGACGGGTAATCCGATACAAAAACTGCCGGGCAAAATTGGTCAACGCCTCTTCCAATTCGCAATCGTCGGACAGGCTACCGATAAATTGATCACTGCAACGCCGGATCAACGCGCCGAACAAGCCGGCTTTGCCGCCGAATTGGCTATAGATCGTCCGCAGCGATACCCGCGCATCGCGGGCGATGGTTTCCATACTCAGGTTTCCGTAACCGTTTTCAAGAAAAAGCTGTAAGGCTGCATCGAGTAATCGATCCCGACTTTGCTGTTCATCGCCCTTACAGGGACGTCCACATTTAACCATGCTGTGTGATTCGCGAAATGAATTGACTTGGATAAAGATGATAACCTAGACTAAACGGTAATAGATATTACCATTTTTAGTTAAACGACGACTAAGGCAGTACACGGCAATGGCAAAAAAACCGCGCATGACGCTTGCATCCCAACAGCCCCCTTCATCGCCGGTAGCGGCTGATTTTGCAGGGCAAACCCATCGCCAAGCACAGCGACATGTGGTAAAGCTCGGCGTGGTCGGCATCGCCCTGCAACTGACTTTGGCTGGCTGTGGCGATGCCGGAGCCCCTGCCGGCGCAACAGCCGCGCCACCGCCGCCCAATGTAAAAATCGCGCAGCCCTTAAACCGCGAAACGACGGAATGGGACGAATACACCGGCCGGATCGAAGCGATCAACTCGGTGGACATCCGCGCCCGGGTTGGCGGCTATTTGGACACCGTCAATTTCACTGCGGGCGCCAAGGTCAAGAAAGGCGATTTGCTGTTTCAAATCGACCCTAAACCGCTGAAAGCCCAGCTTAATTATGCGCAAGCCGAATTGGAGCGCGCCAAAACCAAACGCGAGCTGGCGAAAAACGATTTGACCCGCGCCGAAAACCTGTTCAAAGCCAAAGCCATTTCCGCCGAAGAATACGACATGCGCACCAAAGGCTTGCGCGAAGCGGCGGCGGCGGTCGAATCGGCGGAAGCCAACGTGTACACCGCAAAATTAAACCTGGAATACACCGAAATCCGCGCGCCCATCAGCGGGCGGGTTGGCCGCGAGATGATCACCGCCGGCAATCTGGTCAAAGCCGACGACACCGTGCTGACCAATATTGTGTCCACTGATCCGGTTTACGTGTACGTCGATGCCGACGAACAATCGGTGTTGCGTTACCGCCGGCATGCCCAGCAACACGGCCAAAGCACCGCCGATCTAAAAGGTACGCCGGTACAACTGGCGGTGGCCGATGAAACCGATTTTCCGCATCAAGGCAAACTGGACTACATCGCCCCGCGCGAGGATGCCGCCACCGGCACTCTGAGTTTGCGCGGCGTGTTCGCCAATCCGGACGAATTGCTCAGCCCCGGTTTTTTTGCGCGGTTGCGAGTGCAAGCCTCGGCATCGTACCCTGCCCTGTTAGTGCCCGACCGCGCCGTCGCCACCGATCAGGCGCAGCGGTTTGTCTGGGTCATCAACCAGGACAACCAAGCCGAGTACCGTCAAGTTACCCCAGGCTCGCGCATCGGCGAGATGCGGGTGATCCGCAGCGGCCTGCAAGCCGGTGACTGGGTGGTAGTAGAAGGCGTGCAAAAGCTCAAACCCGGCGCCAAAGTCAATCCGGAACGCATCGATTTGACCGCGCCGGGAGCACAATAAGCTATGGATAAATTCAGTCATTTTTTTATCGACCGGCCGATCTTTGCGGCGGTGTTGTCGATTGTCATCCTGTTGGTCGGCGGTTTGGCGCTGATCGGCCTGCCGATTGCCCAATACCCGGAAATTGCTCCGCCCACGGTCGTGGTTAGCACCAACTATCCCGGCGCCAATGCCAAAGTCGTCGCGGAAACGGTGGCAACGCCAATCGAGCAGGAAGTGAACGGCGTGGAAGACATGTTGTATATGTCTTCGCAGTCCACCAATAGCGGCGCGATGTCTTTGACCGTCACTTTCAAACCCGGTGCCAATCTGGATAAAGCCCAGGTTTTGGTGCAAAACCGGGTGGCGCTGGCCGAGCCGAAATTGCCGGAAGAAGTGCGTCGGCAGGGTTTGAGCGTGAAAAAGCGCAGCCCGGATTTGAGCCTAGTGGTTAACCTGGTCTCGCCGGATAAACGCTACGACAGTGTTTATATGAGTAACTACGCGCTGCTGCAAATCCGCGACACCTTGGCGCGCTTGCCCGGCGTGGGCGATATTCTGCTGTTCGGCGCCCGCGACTACAGCATGCGCCTGTGGCTGAATCCGCAAACCATCGCCGCCCGCAACCTGACCGCCGCCGAGGTAGTGAATGCGGTGCGCGAGCAAAACGTGCAAGTCGCGGCCGGCGTGGTCGGTCAGCAGCCCTCGCCGAACAGCGCCGAATACCAATACACCGTCAGCACCCTGGGCCGCCTCAGCACCCCCGAGCAATTTGGCGAGATTGTCATCAAGCAAGGCGACAACGGCCAAGTCACTCGTTTGAAAGACGTGGCGCGCATCGAACTGGGCGCCAAGGATTACAATTCCGGCTTGTATCTGGACGGCGACGAAACGGTCGGTCTGGCGATTTTCCAACTGCCCGGCTCCAACGCCATCGATACCAAAAAGGCGGTGATGGCAGCAATGGAGAAGCTGAAAACCCGTTTCCCCGAAGGCCTGGATTACAAACTGGTTTACGATACCGTGGTGTTCGTCGAGCAATCGATAGACGCGGTAGTCGAGACCCTGTTCGAAGCCTTACTGTTGGTGGTCTTGGTGGTGATCGTGTTCCTGCAAAACTGGCGGGCGGCGGTGATTCCGTTGCTGGCGGTGCCGGTGTCCTTGATCGGCACCTTTGCGGTAATGTCGGCTTTGGGGATTTCCTTAAACACCCTGTCGCTATTTGGCTTGGTGCTGGCTATCGGTATTGTGGTGGACGACGCCATCGTGGTGGTGGAAAACGTCGAGCGGCATATCGCCGAAGGCCTACATGCCCGAGAAGCCACGCGCCTGGCCATGTCCGAGGTGGTCGGGCCGGTGGTTGCCACGGCATTGGTGCTGGTAGCGGTATTCGTGCCCACCGCATTTATCACCGGCGTATCGGGCGCGTTTTACAAGCAGTTTGCCTTGACCATTGCGGTGTCCACCGTGATTTCGGCGTTTAACTCGTTGACACTGAGCCCCGCCTTGTGCGCGCTGCTGCTGGATCGCGCTCATGACAATAAAGACGCTTTCACCAAAGTATTCGACAAGCTGTTCGGCTGGTTTTTCGGCGCGTTTAACCGGTTTTTCGAGCGTTTCAGCCTGGGTTATTCGCGCCTGGTTGGCCGGTTGATTCGCGTGACCGCTGTCGTTCTGGTGCTGTATGTCGGCATGAACGGCTTGAATTTCCTGGCATTTGAGAAAGTACCGACCGGTTTTATTCCGCAGCAAGACCAAGGCTACCTGGTGTTGTACGCGCAATTGCCCGACGCCGCTTCGCTCGCTCGCACCCAGGACGTGGTACAACAAGCCAGCAAGATCATTCTGGATACCCAAGGCGTCCAACACGTCAACGCCTACGCCGGTTGGTCGGTGCTCAGCGGGGCTAACCAGTCCAATGTGGCCACCATGTTCGCCCGCTTAGGCGAATTTACCGACCGGGCCGGTCACCCCGAATTGCATGCCGACGAGATCGTCAAAAGCCTTACCCAGCGCCTGAGCGTGATTCCCAACGCCCGCATCGCCGTGTTCGCGCCGCCGCCGATTCGCGGCATGAGTTCGGTCGGCGGTTTTAAGCTGCAAATTGAGGACAGAAACAACGCCGGCGTGGACGAATTGCAGCGCGTCACCAATGAAATGTTGGGCAAGGGCAATCAACAGCCCGGTTTAGTGGGATTGTTCAGCACGTTTAGGTCCGGCGTGCCGCAATTGTTTGTGGACGTGGATAGAACGCGGGTGAAGGCGATGGACGTACCTTTGAAAGACGTGTTCGACACCTTGCAAATTTATCTGGGTTCTTTATACGTCAATGACTTCAACGCCTTTGGCCGCACCTACCAAGTCACCGCGCAGTCCGACGCCCCATTCAGAATGTTGCCGGGCGATATTGACCAATTAAAAACCAAAAACCGCCAAGGCGGCATGGTGCCCTTGGGTGCGGTCAGCGAGGTCAAAGAAATCGCCGGCCCCGACAAAATCACCCGTTACAACATGTATCCGGCGGCGGAAATCAACGGCGGTACCCTGCCCGGCATCAGTTCCGGCCAGGCCATCGACACCATGAGCAAACTGCTGTCCGCCGAGTTGCCACCCGGCTTTGATTTCGAATGGACCGAACTGAGCTTACAACAGGTATTGGCCGGTAATGTGGCGATGCTGGTGTTTCCGCTCAGCGTGATCTTCGTCTTTCTGGCCTTGGCCGCACAATACGAAAGCTGGTCGCTGCCATTCGCGGTGATTTTGATTGTACCCATGTGTATTTTATCGTCGATGACCGGGGTTTGGTTGAGCCATATGGACAACAATATCTTCACGCAAATCGGCTTCATCGTACTGGTGGGGCTGGCGAGTAAGAACGCGATTTTGATTGTGGAGTTTGCCAAACAACGGCAAGAAAGCGGTCTTAACCGCTTCGAAGCTGCTGTGGAAGCCTCGCGCATCCGCTTACGGCCCATTCTGATGACCTCTTTTGCCTTCATCATGGGCGTGTTTCCTTTGGTAATTGCCCAAGGTGCCGGCGCCGAATCCCGGCGTCTGCTGGGCACCGCGGTGTTTAGCGGCATGATCGGCGTGACGGTGTTCGGCTTGTTACTCACTCCGGTGTTTTATGTCGTAGTACAAGCCATCGCCCAACGCCTGCGGCCCACAGCCACCGACTTAACCACTCATCAACCTGCAATCGAGGCCCACAAATGAGTCTGCGCCCCTCCAAACGCCGGCATCAGGCCCTGAGTGCTGCCGGCCTGCTCGGCTTGCTGCTCGGCGGCTGCGCGGTCGGACCGGATTATGAATTGCCGGCCACTGCGGATTTACCCGCCAGTTTTGCCAACGCCCAAGAATTTTCTGATCGCGGTATCGAAGAACAATGGTGGCAACTGTTCAACGACCCGCAATTAAGCACGTTGATCGACAACACCATCAGCCACAACTACGAACTAAAAATCGCCCGTGCCAATCTGGCCGAGGCCCGCGCCTTGTATCTGGAAACCGGCCTGAACCTGTTACCGACCGTCACTTCGCATGCCAATTACACCGAGCAAAAGCGTAGTACCGGCTCATTCAATAACCGCACCGGGGTTTTTCCGCGCGAATTGAAGTTGTACAACACCGGTTTCGATGCCTCCTGGGAAATCGATTTCTTCGGCCGGGTGCGACGCAACGTCGAGGCCAGCAACGACGAAGTCGAAGCGCAAGAAGCCAGTCTGCGCGACATCGGCGTCAGCTTAATTGCCGAAGCGGCTCGTAACTATTTTGAATTGCGCGGTCTACAAAACCAATTAGCGGTCGCCCGCAAAAATGCCGACAACCAGGCGCAAACCCTGGCGCTGACCCAAGTCAAACTGGAAAACGGCCGCGGCACCGAGCTGGACACTTCAAGAGCGCTGGCACAATTGGAAAGCACCAAAGCAGGCATACCGCGCCTGGAAAGCGCCATCGCCCAAGCCATCCATAGGCTCAGCGTATTGACTGGGCAAATGCCGGACGCCTTGACAGCTACCCTTTCGCAGTCGGCGCCTCTACCAAAAGCCCCCGATACCATCCAAATCGGCAACCCGGAGCAACTCCTGCGCCGCCGGCCGGATATTCGGGTTGCCGAACGCAGCTTGGCCGCCGCCACTGCCCGCATCGGCGTGGCCACGGCCGACTTATTCCCGCGCGTGACGTTTGTTGGGAGTCTGTCGTTGGAAGCCAGCACCCTGTCCGGCTTGGTCGCTCCGGGCTCGGAAACCTATTCAGTTGGCCCGAAAATCAGCTGGGCAGCATTTGATTTAGGCCGGGTTTACGCCCGCATCAAAGCTGCCGACGCCCGCGCCGAAGCCAGCCTGGCTCAGTATGAACAAACCGTACTAAATGCCTTGGAAGAAACCGAAAACGCCCTGGTCAGCTACAGGCAAGAACGCGCCCGCCGCAGCTCGTTACTGGCTGCGGCGCAGGCCAGCGAAAAAGCCGCGGCACTGGCGCATCTGCGCTATCAGGAAGGTATAGCGGATTTTCTGACCGTGTTGGATAGCGAACTTCGCTTGTTGCAGGATCAAAGCCAGCTGGCGCAAAGCGAAACCGTCATGGCTACCGCCTTGACCGCTGTTTACAAGGCTTTGGGCGGCGGTTGGGCGGAGTCATCCGCCCCAGCGGGTAAGCTGGAGACTAGCCTTATCCAATAGGTTTCTAAGATTACAATAGTTAACCCTCTAGCGATTGTCGCGCCGCCTCTACCAAGTTTGTTGGCAGGGGCGTTTTTTTATCCCGCCCCCACCCGCCGAGCCAATCCAAATACGAGAGACTAAGCAATTAGCCGGCTACTTTGTGTAACGCTGTCCAAACCTACGCATGCCAATTAGCGCTGATCCGTATCAAAAACCGTTCGCCCTGAGTTTATCGTTGGGGTGAGGCACCAACCGCAACACGACAACCATAAAACCACCCGCAAACCATCAGCAACGCAACAATAAAGTGATTGATCACTTTTAGACCATCAATATTGGGATAGGCCATCATGTTGGGGTTCTTGCCTCACCCCTACGGCCCTGCGACAAGTTTAGTTAGGCTTTCGAATACGCGCTTGTTTTGCAGCCCTTCGCTTTTGTAGCCAGCGAATCAAACCGGTGACGAACAGCGCCGCGCAAACCAGCCCGCTGGCCAATACCAGCACACGGCCCGGTAGGCGCAGGAACTGGCCGGAATGCAACGGCCACTGCCACTGTAAAAACACGTTGCCGGCCCCGCCGGACAAGGGCGTGGCAACATGCAGAATTTTCCCGTCGGATTGGTCTAAGACTATTTGCCAACGGCCGCGAAACACACCGCCGAAATCAACGTGTTTGGTAAAAATGAACGTCCCATCGGCGGCATCGGGCAGTTTCAGCCAATACCACTGGCCGGCCGGCGTGGCTTGGTCGGCCAGCATCAAGGCTTGTTCTGCCGAGAGGGGCTTAGGGCCAGGGCGAGCGACGGAATGGAACTGTTCCAGCGGCTTGGTTGACGAGAAGCAATCGACCAACCAGCGAAATGGCTCGCCGAAATTGAAATACACCCCGGACAGCAACACCCCGAACAGAATCAAGCCGCTGTAAAAACCCAGGGCTTTGTGCAGATCGTGGTTGAAACGCTCGACACTGGCCCGCGGTTTGATTGTCAACGCGCTGCGCCAGCGTCCGGTCAACGGCCACCACAAAATCAAACCGGTCAGTACTGAAATGGCACTCAAAATGGCGACGGTACCGACGATCCAGCTGCCGTCGTCCCAATCCAGCAGTAAGGCATAATGCAGCTTGAATACAAAACCGATCAGGCTGCCGGCGAACAAATCGTCGGCGTGCTCCCACAAGCGGGTGCCTGTGACTCGGGCCGTGTAAGGGTCGACGAAGGCGTTCCAGGTATGCTGACGTGCCTCGCCGCCGGCCGGCTGCTCGTAAAACAGCCAGAAGGCTTGTTCGGCGTGGCGCGGGTAATAAATGTAGCCGCGTTTGGCGTCGGCCGGCATCGCCGCATCGGCGGCTGAGACAATCTCGTCGAGCGACCGGTAAGCAGCTTCGCCCCCTGCCACCGCCGAAACCTGGTGCATGGTCGGGTTCAACACCGCATCCAGCTCCTGCCAGAAGGTAATGATGCTACCAGTCAGGCCGGCAATCAATAAAACCGAACCGGCCAGCAAGCCCAGCCACAAATGAATTTGCAGCCAGAACTTGCGGCGGCGTTTTAGCTTAGTTAAGTGCCTAGCGGCGGGGAGAATCAGCGAGGCGGTGTTGGCCATCCACTTCCCTCACTCAATATTCCAAACGAATCGAACCAAAAGCCATCAACGGTTCCGCCGGGTTATTCGACCAAGTTGCGCGTTGGATGTAATACTGGGTCGAAGACACGTTGTTGATGTTAACCTGGGCAGTCAGGCGGGTCTTGCCGATATTCATACGATAAGCCGCCATTAAGTCCAGGCGGGCATATGCATCGTCATAAAAGCTGTTGTCCCGGTCGCCATAGCGCAAACCGGCGGCATAAATGCCGGCGCCGACGCTAAAGCCTTTTAAAAACGCCTGTTGAAAATCGTACTTCATCCACAAACTGCCGGAATGCAATGGCGCGTAGGGTAAACGGTTGCCTTGGACGCCGGAGTTGTCCTTGGTAATTTCGGTATCGGTATAGGCATAGGTCCCGATCATGCTCAGTGCATTCGTCAACTGGCCGCTGACATCCCATTCCAAGCCCTGGCTGCGCGCTTCGCCGATGGCAACGCTGAGGTTTGGCGTCACCGGGTCGGGCGTCAGCACGTTTTGCTTGGTCAAGTGGTAGTAAGCCAGGGTGCTGGTCAACTTGCCATCAAAAAACGAGGTCTTGATACCGCCCTCGAATTCCTCGGAAGTCTGCGGCGCAAACGGCTTGCCGGACGCCTGCCGGCCGTTGTTAGCACCGAATGACTCGACATAATGGCCGTACAACGACAACCAGTCGCTCGCCTCGTAGAGAATGCCGACGCGCGGGCTTAAATTGTTTTCCTCAATATCGTCGTATGCCGCGCTGGCCAGCGCCAAATTCTGATCGGAATAGCCGTAGCCGTAAGTCGAGATGTCGTAACGCAAACCGCCCATGAGATGGAGTTTATCCCCCAACGTGATCTCGTCCTGACCATAAACCCCAAACCACTCATTGTCTTCGATAGCGCTATAACCAAACGGTGGCTGCATGGCGGCTTGTACATCAAACAAGGGCATGCTCTGGAAAATGTTGACCGTATCTAGAGCACGCGCCGTCGCTTGGTTGCGCGTGCGCTGATGGTAATAATCGCCACCGATCAGCATGTTGTGGTCTATGCCAAAGGTATTGAATTTGCCGGTCAAATCCAGATACACGGTTTGAGTATCGTACCCCAAACCACCAAACCAGGCGCCGCGCGGCGTATCGCCGTTTACCGCCGCCTTGCCGTCGGCATAGGTTTCTCGCAAATTGGCGTCACCTTCGACAATGGCCATACCGTTTCTGATCTTCCAGTTATCGTTGAAACTGTGCGACCAATTGAAATCGACCAACCAGTAGGAGTCCTTGTCCGCCAGCCCTTGCTGGGCGAAGGTTCGGGAAATCGGTGCCGGCGCGACCCGGTTGCCGGTCACCGGCAGTCCCGAGTCGTAAGTTCTTTCGTCGTCCAGGTATTCCACCGAAAGATTCAGCTCGGTGCGATCTGTAGGCTTCCAGCTCAGACTGGGGGCGAAAAATATCCGGTCGTTAAAGACGTTGTCCCGAAACGAATTGCTATCGAGATACGACATGTCCAAGCGGTAGGCCAGCGATTTGTCGTCAGTGACCGGACCAGTGGCGGTGGCTTCGGTGCGGTAATAATCGTAGGAACCAAAGCGTTGTTCGATCGAATAATAAGGGTCGGCCAAGGGCTTTTTGGTCACCACGTTGATCAAACCGCCGGCTTCGATACGGCCGTACAAGCCGGAAGCCGGACCTTTGACGACTTCCACTCGGTCCAGGTTGGCAAAGTCGGCGCTGCTTTTTTGCATGCGGATGCCGTTGCGATAGTAGTTGCTTCTAAAGCCCAATTCAAAGCCGCGCACCACGTACGCATCGGCACCACCGGTGGTGCCGCCATTCGAAGACTTTTGCTGCACGCCGCTAACGTTTTTCAAGGCATCCTGCAAACGAAAGGCTTGTTGATCGCGAATGACTGCTTGCGGAATCACCTGTACGGACATCGGAGTTTCCATCAGTGCCGTGTCGATTTTAGTTGCAGTTGAAGCGTTTCTCCGATTGTAATCCGGGTTATAAGGATCAGCCGAATCATAAACCGCCTTTCCCTCCACCCTCACCGCCGGCAACGTCGATACGTCAGCAGGCGCTTCCGCCACTTTAATCGCCACCGCATCACCCGCCGTAAACGTGTAGGTCAAGCCAGTTCCCACCAACAACTTCTGTAAACCTCGCTCTACGGTAAATTCGCCCTCCAGCCCCTGGCTGGTTTTGCCATCGGTTAAACGGGCATCTGCCGAAAGCATAATCCCGGCGTTGCCGGCGAACTGGCTTAGCGCATGGCTCAAGGTGCCGCGGCTGATGTGATAGCTGCGCTCGGTACCGGCGGGTTCGGCGGCAAGCGCGGGCATGGCCGCCAGCGAGGTTGCCAGCACCAACCCGGTCAGGGCTTGTTGCACGCTGCTACTGGTTTTGTCGATGGGGTGCTTGGGTTTTCGCTTGGACATGGGGTCACTCCCTTGGTTTGTTTAGGTTTCAATTCACTTGCCAATCGAAACGCGAAAAAGGGAACCGCAAAGGTGAATTTTTTTCGATTATTTGCAATTATTTTTTTATGTTGTTAATAATCAAATAGTTACCAACCTATGCTTTTTATAGGCTTCTCCGTGCATCATTGTGCATATGCGCGGTTTGCCTGGTAAATAGTATGGGCGGAGACAAATCGCTAGTTGTGATGTATGATTTTCAAAAATCATACACACGGAGATTCCGATGCGGACCAATATCATGATTGATGAAGCACTAATGGCCGATGTTTTAAGCGTGACAGGCATTAAAACCAAGCGCGAAGCGGTCGAACAGGGCTTAAAAACTTTATTGATGCTAAAGCAGCAGGAAGCCATCAAAAAAATGAAAGGTCAATTAAAGTGGGAAGGCGATTTAGATCAAATGCGGGCTGAGCGGTGATTTTGGTCGATTCCAGCGTTTGGATCGATTATTTCAACGGCACGGAAACCATCGCTACCCAAAAATTGGACGATTTGCTAGGTGTAAAGCCTGTGTGCACGGGTGATTTGATTTTGGTGGAAGTGTTGCAGGGTTTTCGTAACGATCAGGATTACCAAACCGCAAAAGCGATGTTATGTGCTTTGCCCATGCACACCATGCTCGGTAGGGAGATTAGTTTAAAGAGTGCGGAAAATTTTAGAAGTCTACGCAAGCAAGGTATCACCATTCGCAAAACCATCGACACCCTGATTGCTACTTTCTGTATTGAAAAGCAGATGCCATTGTTGCATTCGGATAAGGATTTTCTGCCATTCCAACAGCTTTTGGGCTTGCAGGTTATCTGAGCCTGCCATGGGCCACCAGCGCAAAACTCAACGCCGCTCAATCCTCACCCACAATGGCGACACTTGCGAGACTTTGACCGGCAAGGTTTTTTTCCAGCTCGGCCAGAATCCGATCGGTGTCGTGAATGGGGTAGGCACCAACGATGCGCAGTTCGGCAATCTCCGGCGCACAGGTGATGTAGCCATGGCGATAGCGATTGAGTTGCACCACAAATTCGCCGAGTGGCTGATTGTCGACCAACAAAAAGCCTTGGGTCCAGGCCGGTTGATTGAGTTCAGTGGCTTGAATGGGGGCGATGGCTTGGGCGTTAAACTGGGCTTGCTGTCCGGCGCTTAAGGTCTGGCGACTGGCACCGGGGCCGCTTGGGGTGATCTCCACGGCACCGGCGTAGACACTGGTTTGGCTTTCTTCATGTTGTTGGTGAACGCTGAAGCGGGTACCGATTGCCCTAACCCGACCTTCCGCACTATCGACGACGAACGGGCGATGCCGGCCGTTGCTGTCCGGTGCGGTTTCAATATAAATTTCGCCGCTTAGTAGGCGGATTCTGCGCAAGTCAGTTGAAAAGTCTACGTCGATAGCGCTAGCCGCATCCATCTCGATGCGACTGCCATCCGCCAAGCTAAGGCTGCGCGTGGTGCCTATGCCGGTTCGGTAATCAGCTCGCCACCCGCTGAGATAATCGGACCGCCACAACTCAAAGCCGGACAAGCCTACCGCAGCCAAAATCGCCAAGTTTTTAAGAGCCTGACGGCGCTGCATATCCGGCGAGCCTAAGGCCGCCGCTGCGGTTTGCGTGGGCAGACCGTCGAATTTATGGGTAAAAAACTCCACCCGAGACCAAGCCGCCCTATGCGCGGGATGCGACGCCAGCCAGGCCTGCCATTGTTGCTGTTCAGTTTGACTGGTAGCGCCTGATCCCAATACCGCAAACCATTCCGCCGCCTCTGCCAGGATGCGGGGGTGAATGTCCGGATGATGTCGTTTAGCCATGATTTTTTAGAAGGTGGCGGTGAGGCAATGCAACATCGCTCGGGCCATGTATTTTTTCACCATCCTATCGGAAACCCCCAAGCGTTGCCCTATCTGTACATAAGTTAAGCCATCCAGTTGCGACAGCAGAAATGCGCTACGGACTTTGGCGGGTAGTTCGTCCAGCAAGGCATCGATTTCCTGTAGGGTGGAGAGGATGATGGCATGCTCTTCGGGCGATGGCGCCAATGGCTCCGGGTGCGCCGCCACGGAATCCCAGTAGGCTTGTTCGATAGCAGCGCGGCGCCAATCATTGATCAACAAGCCTTTGGCAATCGTCGTCAGATAGGCGCGCGGCTCGCGAATGGCTTGCATATCCTGTGCGGTAAGGATGCGCATGAAGGTATCGTGCGCGTGGTCTTCGGCCTGCAAGCGGCATTGAACGCGGCGGTTTAGCCAACCGAGCAGCCAGGAATGATGCTCTTGATAGAACTCAGCCAACCCTTTGTCGGGCATTATTGTGGCTGTCATGATTTATGTCCTTCAGCGTGCAAAATGAGTGTGAATCCAATCAAGAATAAACAGGGGCGGACAGTGTGTTGTGTGCTCATGGAGGTTGCCACAATCAGGGTAAGGGCCAATTCAGACGCGCGATTTCTTATAAAAACCTATAAACAAAGCAAATTTAGGGCCGAATATAGGGCTTTGACTGCCCCTGTGCGTCGCTTGCGAGCTTATTATTTTATTTCAAAGGCTTACAGGAAGTTTTTCCGAAGTATTAACTGGGAACTAACTGTAGTTCAGCGATTTTCCTGGATAAATACGACGAGAAAAGACTGCTTAGGCGGGGATTTGACCGAATTGGTTTATGGTATATGACGCAGTTTAATTGTTTAAGCGCTCAGCAGGCTGTTAAACCATGCAGTCTGCACACATCAGCCTTCTTTTTTAAAGCGAACTGTCACCACGTAGGAACCATGCTGGCACTTAGTAAAACGCTTGCTAGAGTTGTAGTACTTTCAATCCCGAAAACAACGGTATCCCCATGAATCAGCCCCGCTATTTCTTCGCCGGTGACCAATGCTTTGTCATCGAACGGTATAACGACTGCGCCCCCTTCGCCAGCTTTCTGCCGGGGATTGCCGGCATGCATGGACGTCCGGCCTGGGCGTTTTATGTGAATCGCGGCCAGGCGATTGCCAGTTTTGGGGTGCGGAATAAGGACGGGGCATTTTTAGAGTTTTTCCCGGCGGACAAGGCCTACCAACTGACGCCGTCGCGCGGGTTTCGCACGTTTTTGAAAATTGACGACGGCCAGCATACTCGCCCATACGAGCCGTTTCAACGTGGTGCTGGGCTGGAGGTGAAGCAACGTCTTTACGTGACTCCGCATGAAGTAGGCGTGGAGGAAGTCAATCCCCCACTGGGTTTACGCTTGCGCGCCGACGTGTTCACGCTAGCCGAAGCGCCGGTTGCCGGGTTGCTGCGGCGGGTAGAGATTGCCAACACCATGGATAAAGCCCTACACCTCGAGATCGTCGATGGCTTGCCGCAAGTGCTGCCTTATGCGATGAATCAATGGATCCTCAAATTCATGAGCCGCACGTCCGAGGCCTTTATGCGGGTGGAGGGCGCGGCGGAAAATCGGCCGTTTTATCGCTTGAAAGTCTGGCCCACCGACAGCCCGCAGGTGGAGCCGGTGATTGCCGGCAATTTCTTCGTCGGCTTTTTGGATGGTCAGCACAATCAAGCTATTGTCGATCCGGAGCGGATTTTTGGTTTGGCCGGCGATTTTTCGCAAGCGGAGCGATTTTTTTCAGACCAGCCCTTGGACTTTGCCGAGCAAGTCTGCGGCAATCAAACGCCGGCGGCGTTTCAACATCTTAAGCTGTCTTTGCAGCCCGGTGAAAGCCGGGTGTTTTACGGCGTGTACGGTCACGCCGGCTCCCGTGGAATTTTCGATCAATTTCTGCTTGAAGCTCTGCAACCAGGCTATTTCGAGGCAAAGCGCGAGATCAATCGTAGCTTGGTTAATAACATCAGGCAACGCGCGTTCACCGCCACCGCCCAGCCGCTATTCGATGCTCACGCCCGCCAATGTTATCTGGACAACGGTTTGCGCGGCGGCTTTTCCATGCCGGTGCCGGGCGGCGCGCATTTGTATTTGTTTGGTCGCAAGCACGGCGATCTGGAACGCGATTACAACGATTTTTTATTGCAGGACACGCCCTATTCCGAAGGTAACGGCGATTTTCGCGATGTGTTGCAAAATCGGCGCATGGATTTGTTCTTCGACCCGGCCTTGGATGCCAAGAACATTCGCTATTTTTTCAATCTGATTCAGCCGGATGGCTATAACCCTTGTGCTTTGCGCAACTCGCGGTTTGTCGTGGATGCACCGGCAAATTTTGCGCACTTCTACAGGCGTTTTCCAGAACTGGAGCCCTTGCTACACAAAGAATTTAAGTATGCGGAACTGGTGGAAATCGTGGGAGCCGCGGACGATGCGGAAAACATCCTGACTACTGTTTTGTCCCACGCCCAAGAATTGGAAGATGCTGAATTCGACCGCGGTTATTGGTCGGATCACTGGACCTATCTGGTGGACTTATTGCTTAGTTACGCGGCGATTTTTCCGGATCGTTTGGCCGGTTTATTTCAGGACAAAACCTACAGCTTTTTCGACCCTACTCATAAGGTCGCGGCGCGCACACAAAAATATGTGGTCACGGCAAACGGCGTGCGCCAATACAATGCCGTGCGCTATTGCCCGGAGAAAAAGGCATTGATCGATGCGCGACAGCAGCGCCGTTACCAAGTACGTTCGCAAGCCGGCCACGGCGAGATTGTCTACACCAGTTTATTGGGGAAGATTCTGACCCTGGTCGCCAATAAGCTGGCGACGCTCGACCCCGCCGGCGTGGGCATTGAAATGGAGGCGGACCGGCCTGGCTGGTGTGATGCCTTAAACGGCCTGCCCGGCATTTTAGGCTCGTCGGTCAACGAAACCATCGAGTTGAAGCGCCTGGTGGATTTTACCTTCAGCGCGCTGATCCAATTGAAGGAAGCGTGCGCCGTACCCGTCGAATTGGCGGACTTTGTGACGGCGTTGCATAAGTTGTTAACTCGCGATGATTTGACGCCGGAACTGTTCTGGCAGGAAAGCGGCGCGTTGAAAGAAGTCTATCGGCAACAGGTATTCATGGGCTTTTCCGGTGCCGAACAGGCTCTGGCACTGTCTGACATTCAAGCCTTCCTGCGCTTGGTAGCCCACTACCTGGACGCCGCAATCGACAAAGCCCGCACGCCCCAAGGCATAGTTACCTATTTTGCGTACGAGGCAGAGCAATATCATGAGTTGGAAACCGGGGGCATCGCCGTCACCCGCTTTCAGCAAAAACCGCTGCCGTTATTCCTGGAAGGTTTTGTGCACGCCTTACGGATCGCCGACCCGATGCAGGCGCAGACCCTGTATCAAGCTGTGCGCAATTCGGATTTATACGATGCCAAACTGGGCATGTACCGGGTCAACGAACCCTTGGGTGACCGGGCGCTGGACTTGGGACGTATCGGGGTTTTTAACTACGGCTGGCTGGAGAACGGCTCGATCTTTTTACACATGCATTACAAGTTTGTACTGGAGATGGTGCGTGCCGGCTTGGTCGATGAGTTTTACGCCCACATCGAATCACTATTGGTGCCTTTTCACGACCCGGGCGAATACAAACGCAATCCCATCGAAAACTCCAGCTTTTTGGTCAGTAGCGGTTTTACAATCGATGCCCGCCAGCACGGCCGCGGCTGCGTGGCCCGATTATCCGGCGCGACCGTGGAGTTTTTGCATTTGTGGACGCACCTGTTCCTGGGGCCGGCACCGTTTACATGGGAAGCCGGCATCTTGGCATTTAAACCGACACCGCTGTTGGCTGCCGCGTTTTTTTCCGCTGAAGCACAAATTGCCACGCCGTTTGTCGAGCCTGAAACCTTGCCGGCCGCTAGTGCGACCTGCACGCTCTTCGGTTCGACGCTACTGGTTTACAGCAATCCGCAACGCCGCGATACGTTTGGCCCGGAGGCAGTCAAACCGATTGAGTACCGGTTGTATGGTCGAGACGGCACGACACAAACCCTAACCGCAGCCAGTGTCTCAGGCCCGGTAGCAGAAGCGTTACGTTTAGGGCAATTTCGCCGGGTCGATGTACTACTGGGCTAAATGCCGCTAGGCTGCCCACACATAGGTAGCCACTGCTCTGCCCGGTATCTCAACAAGCGCGTTTTTGCCTTGATAGTGGATAGCAAAGGCTTGAGGCTCGACTGCGTCGTTTAACACGATCAATACGATAAAACCCGCCGGCGTGCGGAAGGCCACGTTAGGCAAATAGTCGTTTTGCACGCCGGAAGCAATCCGCACGGAACCGGGCCGGACAAACTTGGCCGCGTGGGCAATCACGTAATACGCGACATTGCGAGTGACCTGATCGCCGTCTATTGTCAACGCGCCCACGCAGCGGGCTTCGCCGCCCGGCGTGTGCGGCCCGCAAAACGGATCGGAGGCCAAATTCCATTCCAACACCGCCCTGCTCCAGTGCCGCAACGAACCGATCAACACGTGGCGGGCGTGCCACATTAAATCGCCACCAAACTCGCCGTCCGAACCCACCCATTGTTCGGTGAAATACAGTTTCATGTCGGGGTAAGCTTGATGCACTTCCGATAATACCGAAATATCACCGCCATACAGATGCCAAGCGGAGCCGCTGAGATACTGGCGAGCGTCGGCGTCGGCGAAGACCGTCAACGGGTACTCTTTGACATCGCAATTGTGATCCCAGCAAAACACTTCCACATCAGCTAATCCCGCCTCGCGCAAGGCCGGTCCCAAATGATGTTTGATAAATGCAGCCTGCTCCGGCGCTTCCATCGCCATGCTGGGCTCGTTTTTTTTGATTGAGCGGCTCGTTCTGCGGCGTGATACCATGAATCACGATGCCGCGTTCGCGCATCGCTTGCAGATATTTCACCAAATACGCCGCGTAGACGGCATAGCATTCGGGCTTAAGTTTGCCGCCGATAAACGCTTGGTTAGTCTTCATCCAACGCGGTGCCGACCACGCGGTGGCGATAATTCGAATAGTTGGATTGAGCGCCAGAATATCTTGGAGTAGCGGAATAACCTCGATATCGCCGGCATTCAAATCAAAATGCGCCAGTTCCATGTCAGTCTGACCATCGGGCATGTCGTCATAGCTAAAGCAACGCTCGCTTAAATCGGAAGCGCCGATACTAAGCCGCAAACAGCTGACGCCGATCCCGTCACCATCTGGCAAAAATAGTTCCTGCAACAAAGCTTGCCGTTCGACGTTGGGCAGTGCCGCAATCAGCATGGCGCTGCCGCCGGTCAAGGAGAAGCCAAAAGCTTCCACGGTTTGATAAACATCGCCGGTATCGACCGCTATTACCGGCACATCGCCGAGAGGGTTGTTAAAACCAAAACCACTGGTCTGTGGTTGTAACAAGGCTTGCTGGTCGGCAGTCGTCAGCCAAATCTCTATAGGCTCGCGCCCCGCGCTTTCGGAAAATAGTGATTGAAAAGCGTTGGTATGCTCAGACATGACAGCCCTCATGGTTAATGCGGAAGCGGTTCCGCCGGATTCAATACAAACAGCATGGCGCTATATTATCGACTTTGCTCAGGCTAGCCAGTTAATTTTCCCGCCTGTTTAATGCCATCGTGAAAACTGCACATTCCACACATTGTGCTCAGGGTCTCAGGCTTTTTGCTGGGCAATGTCATAAAACCGTCAAAATCACTTATACTGCGATTTCCGTTTTAACGTATGGAGATCGGATATGAAAAAATTGGTTTCAATTCGCGCGCTAACCACTCGGCTAAATCGTAAGCTGGCCAAGGAGTCGAAGAAGTTGTTGAAGTACAAGCCGAGGTTGCAGAACAACGATACGATTGTCGAATACGCCGTTGTGGATCTAAAGACGAACTCCATCATTAATTTTCATATGGCGAGCGAATTGCAAGAATTTGCCAGAGGCCTAGGCTGCTTAGCCAGCCTGGAAGAAGTTTCTTTCGAATAGCAGCCGTTTAGCGTTGCAGTTCCATAAAGCCGGGTACGCCCGGCTTTTTTGTGCGCCTAAATCGCGGCTTATCTATATTCAGAGCATCGGCTTTTTAGGTTTTTCCGTTTAACTGGTTACTCAAAGCGCGTTCCGAAATATCGTTGTACAAATTGGCCAATTCAGCGATCAACTTTTGATATTCAGGGTGGTGCTTCAATAGTGGCATCATAGTGCTGGCCTCTGAAAGCATTTGTTCAAAATGCATGATTTCAATCTCGTTCAGCGTATCGCCCTCTTCCACTCTTTTTTTAACGGCCAACGCGCGCGGAATGGACTGCTCTTCCAATTGCTCCACAAAGGCAGTGATAATGCCGATTTCATCATCTGACGAATACATTTGTATTTCCTGTTTGTTGCGACGAAAAGCCATCGCTGCTGAATTATCGCCTTGTCTCCCGGAAGTCTCTAACCTTCTGCCTGTCTCGGAGCATAGCGTTTCCTTTGGTTTTTAGAAGCTCCCTTCCCTGAGTTTTTGGTATTTTGCGGAAAAAATCAGATGTAAATTTTGACTTTGAACATGGTAAAGCCGAATATTGAAACTACTCTTTAGCATTTTTGGATAAAAAGATGACGTTTCTTAAAAAAATATCTGCCCTAGCCCTGTTATCTCTGACAACGAATACCGCCTGGTCCGAACCTGTTCACTTTTGCAAAGTGCAAAGAGTTTACGAAGACGATGTCAGCGTACAGCCAAAGATTGTCCATGAGGACTGCTCCGGCGTCGCCTTTCTTTGGTATGCCAAATTTTACGTCGAAGCATCCTGCTGGCCCGGCGCTATCGAATTATTGAAGGGTAAATGCGAACAAACTGAAGTCGATTCCAAAGACTATGCTCCAGAGCCAACGGCAACCGAAACCCAAGAAGAAAATCAGGAAAAAGGCCTTTAGGCAACAAACCCTATCAAGCAGAAACGCTTGGCCTGTGGTTTAGATTTTCCTTCCCTGCGTCGATTGCCTTCAGACTTGCCGGTAAGGCCCACGGCAACCATCCGCCGGACATGCTGTTGGCCGTCCGGCCGTGAAATGACCAAGCCTGCCGAAATTCATCCGTAGGCGAACTCGCGCCATTCGAATTCCGGAATCAGGCCTTGCCGGTGCTGTGAACCGCCCGCAGCACCAATATTTTCCCGAACGTTCGCAAGCTCACCACCTCTTGAAGTACCAATCCACTGGCATCGAACAGTCGCCGCCATTCGGCCAGCGTTCGCTCCCGGCCGCGGGTGTTGACGAACATTTGCATGTCGAATGAGGCTGCAGCGATGTCGGTCGGACTATCCGGCATCACCATCTCCATCACGGCGATGGTCGCGTCACAGTCTGCGGCAGCGCTCGCCACCCTGGATAAAGCGGCAATGCAAGTGTCGTCGTCGAAGCCATGCAGCACCGCGCTCAGCAGGTAAATATCCTTGTCGCTATGCGCCTTGGGCACGGCTTGCAGTAGGTCCCAGGCTTCGAAGTGCATACGTTGCAGTGCCGCACCCTCGCCTTTTTCCTGCCAGAACTGCGCCGCGCCTTGGATGACCTGTTCGCGGTCGGCCACCAACGCCGTAAGCTGCGGATGGCGTTTGAGGATGGCAAGCGATTTTGCACCCTTGGAGCCGCCGACGTCGAGGATGCGCTCGAAGCGCGACCAATCGAAATCGGTAACAAAGCTGTTCCCGGCCAAGGCTTCCACGCTATCCATCGCCTGCGCGAACAGCGCATCGAATTCCGGATTTCCGTCCATATAAGCGTAAAACGCCTGCCCGTGCGCCGATTCGAACGGTACGCCGCCGCTACGAATGCCCTGCTCCAATTCCTCGAACCATGGTCGGCTCATTTCCGGCGAGTTGTGCATCAGCACCATCGCCCGTACGCTGTTGGGATGATCCGGACGCAGGTAAGACGAAAGCTTGTTATTGCGGAAACGGCGCGGCGAGACTTCCTCGAACACGCCCATCGCCGCCAACATGCGCAGCAAGCGGTAGAGGGCATCGGCGTCGGCGCCGACCCGGTCGGCCAAAGTTTGGGCGCTAGCTTCGCTTTCGGCCAAAGCGCCGGCAATGTCCAACCGCGCGGCGACAGACAGCGCCCGCGATTGCCAATAGGCCGAACCGATCTGGATCAGGCGGAACGGCGCCGGCACAAGTTTGTTGCGCAGATTTTGCAACCAGGCGCCGAATCTGGCGAGTTTGGCGAAACGACACACCGCGCCGACATTCTTTTGTAACGTCATGTCATGCCCCCGGTTGCGCGGCAGCCATGCCCGCCGCCAATAGTTTGCCGTTGAGCGCAGCGAGTTCGTCGAGGAAGGCGTCGTCCATCTGCCCACCCATCTGCTCCTCGAAGATGTCTTTCAGCAGCATGGGCATCATCGCAAGGCTGACGAAAGCCATGCGCGCCACGTCGGGATTGATCGCCGCATCCACCTTCCCGGCTGTCTTGAGTTGTTCCAGCCGCCTTGCGCCACCGCTGCGGCCGCGCTCCAGCAACTGCAGGATAAAACGCCGGCCCGGCCCGTGGTTGAGGGCAAGCACCTTGAGGATGAGCTTGGGAAATTCGGGATGCCGGCGCATGGTGTCGTAATAGAGGCGCAGATAGTCGGCAAAGCCGCCGGCCTCGGACAGCGTATTGCTGTCGAGCATGTCCAGGAGGGGCTTGAGCGTCTCGCGGATCATTTCTTCGTAAAGGCCTTCCTTGTTACCGAAGTAATAGCGGATCATCGAGATATTGACGCCCGCCTGGTCGGCGATGGCGCGGGTGGTGACTTTGTGGTATTCGTCGGCGAGAAAACATTCCAGCGCCGCCTTGAGCAGGCGCTCGTAAACCGGGTCATTAATATCGTTCATCGTAAAAACTCCTGCAAGCCATGATGACGGCAGGTTAGCACCGGCGGCACAGCTGCCCTAGCGATTTCGCCAATCAAGATGAGGGGTTTGATTGAAGGTGATTCTGGCTTCCAAGCTTCAGCTTGGGAGCCAGAAAAATCGATAATATGCCGGTATTGGGTTTGCACGAGTAGAGTGGGTTGAATGATAGGGGCTGTTGCCATTTTGTCATAATCCCTTTGAAAATCGATTGGCGAGCCATATTGATTGAGTTTTCAATCAAACGATAACTAGCGAATGCCACGCCAACTGCTTACAGATACCCACTGGGAAAAGCTCAAAACGATTATGTTGAGTTTCAGCATTTACGACAAACCCGGTCTTCGGCAAACGGTCGAAGGGATTTTTTATCGCTTGCGTGTTGGCTGCCCTTGGCGAGACTTGCCCGTCGCTTTTGGCAAGTGGAATGCCGTGTACAAGCGCTTCAATGCCTGGTCACTGCAAGAAAAGCTGAGGGGTATCTTTCAGGCGCTAGTGATTGAGCCTGATTTGGAATGGCTATTTATTGATGGCAGCATTATTAAAGCCCATCAACACAGTAGCGGCGGCGCCCATGAAAATCCAACAGCCATCGGGAAATCGGTCGCAGGCAACACGACCAAAATCCATATGGCGGTTGATGCCGGTGGACTTCCCATCCAGTTCTCGATTACGGGGGGCGAAGTACATGACTGCAAAGAAGCGCCGGAATTTGTGGCCAAACTCCCCCAGGCGGGCTACATGATTGCAGACAAAGGGTATGACAGCGAGCCGTTACGGATTCAAATTCGAGACCAAGGCACAGTCCCCATCATCCCAAGAAAACAAAATTCAATAGTCGGGAATGAGGAAATGGACTGGTGTCTCTATAAATATCGCCACCTCGTTGAAAACGTATTTGCGCGACTGAAACATTTTAGAGCTATTGCCACCCGATATGACAAACTAAAACGCAATTTTGAAGGTGCTATCGCCCTGGCTTGTGCATTTAT
>Ga0160182_102745_pt1 | contig 33188 bp, 29 predicted proteins | sample met14sa_FD_108561 | JGI IMG/M metagenome (GOLD analysis project Ga0160182, IMG submission 108561) | Synthetic bacterial communities of pure cultures from sediment of Lake Washington, USA, under high oxygen condition - MT... | ecosystem: Engineered > Modeled > Simulated communities (microbial... >... | reverse complement strand
CATGTGTTTCCTCTTAGTTAAAATGAAATGTAACGGGTAAAGCAAATTGTCCTGATCTGAGATTAAACGCTACTGAGCGGGCGACTCCTGTGGTTGAAATTATTTTCGAGTGCTTGGCGTGGCTATTTATTGGGGCATCCGGCCGGCCAGCTTAGCCAGTGACATCAAGATACCCAGGTTTACGGCAACGCCGATTGCCAATAGACTTGAAGTCGCCAAAGCGAAGCCGGCCGTATAGCCCAGCGCTTCAACATCCAGCCAAATAGCCAAAGCGTGCACATAACCGTGAAACACCGCGACGGCAGCAATCAGCAGCAACGAAAAAACCCAGTGCAATTTGCGTCCCGACGCCAACAGCAAACCCAAAACCAGCACGCTCGCATACATCAGCGTTTCAGCGTGGGCAATCTCCAACGGGATCAGGGTCAAACCGCCGCCCAGCAACAACATGCACAAGAACAATAACACCTGCCAAACAAACGATTTGCCGCTACCTGTCCGGCAAATCCACATGCCTACCGCGAGCATCGTCAAGATGTGATCGGAACTGGAAAAAAGGATGGAGCAAACCGCTGCCAAAACCGACCGATTCTTCGGCCCAATGCAACGGGTGCGCCTGCACAGCTGACACAGACGCCAGCATTACAACTAAAAACCGTCGTAATAATTGTTGCGTCATGCTTCTGTCTCCGATAGCGGCAAGGTTGAGGAATTTTTATAGAAACGCCGCCATCGTAGCAGAAATAAGACGAATTAAAAATATTTCATAACCAAATTAAAATAAAAAACCCTGCCTCTCAAAACTCGTACTTAAACCCTGCCTGCACCAGACGCGACATGCCCGACTGAATACCGCGCACCCGGTCGGTGATGTAGGTGTTGTCCAGCATGTTTTTCAGCGACACGAACAGGGTCAAGTCCTTGCGCACCTTGTAGGAGCTGGCGAAGTTGACCACCACATAGTCGTTGATCTTGCCGTAGCTGCCACCCAAAGCCGCGCTGCTGGTCGGGCCGTTGGGATGGTCGACGCCGCTGTCCAGATTCAGAAAATCGGCGTATTGCTCGCTGACGAAGGCTGCTTCCAAGTGGGCATCGAAACCGGTCGGATGCGAATAGCCCAAGGTCGCGGTCAACAGGCTTTCCGGCGCATACGGCGCGCGCTTGCCGGGCGCGGAACCGAACACATGGCCGCCGGGGCAACTCGCCGGATAGGCGCCGCTGGACAACGGCACGCAGCGGAAGGCCGCAGTGGTCTCGGCGGTCGGCAGCCACATGTAGGCAATCTGCGCATAAGGATTATGGGTCCAGTCGAACACATCGCCGAAGTCGGCCCGCGCCATAAGTTCAATGCCTTCATACAAGGCCTTGCCTTGCGCGACCGGTACGGTGCCGCCGCCGACCGTGCCCAGTACAGTTAAGGAATCGAAGTCGTTGTGGAAATAGGTCAGCTCGGTTTTGACGCCGCGCACCGGTCTGGCCCGGACGCCGAACTCGGTGTTCCAACTGATCTCGGCGCCGACTTCGGCCGAACCGCCGGTATCGTTGTAAACCGCGTCCTCCACTCGGGGCGGCGCGAAACCGCGGTGAATGCCGAAAAACAGCTCGGCGCTATCGATGGGCGCATACGTCATCGCGAACGACGGCAGGATTTCGGTCAGGCTGCTTTGGCCTTGCGTGCCGTTCAGCAAATTCTTGCGCTCATAGCTGACCGATTCGACGCGCACGCCCGGCGTGAAGGTCCAATCGTTCCAGATGAATTTGTTCTGCACAAAGCCGGAATAGGCGTCGACAAAGCGTTCGTTATTCTCGGTCAGTTGACCGTAATTGCCGCCGTTGGGATTGCTGGCGTCGCGTGCATCCGCGGTACTGCCGCGAATCATGCGCCGATATTGATTCTCGAAATGCGCTCGAAAACCGGCGTCCAATTGGCTTTCGATGCCGAACAAATCGTGTTTGGCATGCAAGGTCGGCGCCACGCCCCAGGTTTCGTAGTTACGCAACCGGCCGGAGTTGTAATTACACAAATCCATATCGACCGGAAAACCGTTCTCCCGGTCTTGCACATAAGTGGGGATGCCTCGCCCAACGCACTGGTTCTCGGTCGGAAATTCATTCTGCTGTCGCCACCAGTTGCGCTCGTACGCCGACCAGTAAAAACTGGTTTCCAACGTCACGTCGTTATTAAAACTGTGCTCGTAGGTGGCCGAGGTTGACCAGCGGTCGTTGGTAAAATTGGCGTTTTTGTCCGGATTGTAACGCGCGCCGAGATTGCGGTATTCGGCATCGGTCAAACCGAAGGCCGCACCTTGTTCGTCCTGGTGGTAGAAATCGCCGCGCAGCGTCAAGCGATTACGGGCGTCGAAGTCGATGATGCTTTTTAAGTTGGCGTCGTCCACCACGGCAAAGGTATTGTCGCGGTTTTCCATGCCTTCCTTGTGGATGTAATCGACTACACCGCCGATGGCATCCAGGCCCTGGACGTTCTTGGCCATGCCACCGTAACGGGCGTGACCGTTCAGGTAATCGCGGTTGCCACCGGTAAAGCTGACGAAACCGCCGGGAGTGGTCGGCACTTTGGGGGTCAGATAATTGACCGCACCGTTGATGGTTTGCGGGCCGAATTGAGTCAAATCGGCACCCTTGTAAATCTCGATGCCGTCGTAGCGCTCAATCGGCGGATGGTAGTAGATGTCGTTGTCGCCGTAGGGCGCGAAGTTGAACGGGATACCATCTTCCAGGAACAACACCTTGGTGGAACGGAACGGGTTTTGGCCGCGAAAGGCGATATTCGGCCGCAGGCCAAAGCCTTCCTCGTCGCGCACATACACCCCGGGCGCCTTGCGCAAGGCTTCATTGACGGTAAAGACTTGGTCGCGCTCCAAGGTTTGCTTGTCGATCACCGAGGTCGAACCGGAAAAGGTCGCGGCTTTCTCGACGCTTTCTTCGACTTCGACGCTAGTCAGCGTGTCGACGGCATTCTCGGCTGAAGGCGAATGGGCTTCGGGTTCGACCGCCGCCACGCTCCCGGCCATCAGACCCGCTAGCAAAGCCGGCAATAATCCATGTTGTTTGGGCATATGATTCACTTCGGATTGAATATTGATTAATTGCGCATCCAAACCCCGGCAGGCCGAAACTGAATGCCGGGGCGCAATGTAACCAAGCCTGCTGAATCGAAACTGAAAATCCCGGCGCTTTAAATCCGGTTTTAGCGATGCAACGGCAAACTCACCGTTACCAAAAAGCCGCCCAGAACCTTACTGCGGCCAAAATATATTGCGCCATGGTAGGTGTTGACGATGTCCGACACGATACCAAGACCCAGGCCATGGCCCTGCACCGACTCATCCAGGCGCCGGCCGCGTTGAGTCAGGTAGGCCAGATCTTCGCTTTGACAACCGGGGCCGTCGTCGGCGACCCGAATCACCACCCCGCCTTCCAGCGCCAATTCGACATCAATCCGCTGCTTCGCCCATTTGCAGGCGTTATCCAGCAGATTGCCGAGGACTTCCATCAAGTCTTCCCGGTCGAAATGCAGCAGTTGTTTGGGTGCGGTGACTTGAATGTCCAGCGGCTTGTCGGCGTAAATGGCGCGCAGGGTCTTTTTCAAGGCGATGATTTCGCCATGCGGGTTGAAGCCCGGCGCCGCCTGCTGGTCGCCGGCGATCCGCGCCCGTTTTAACTCGCGTTCGATGCAATGGCGGATGGCTTGGCTTTGCTCATCCAAGCGCGACCGCAAGTCAGGCCGGCTATCGAAATGCGGGTCTTCGCCGGTTCTTAACAATAGCGCCATCGGCGATTTCAGCGCGTGCGCCAAATTACCCATCGCGGTGCGCGACTGTTGCAAGCGGCGCACCACCAATTCCAGCAAATGGTTGATTTCCTCGACCAGCGGCTGGACTTCGGCCGGCACCTCGCTGCCGATATGTTGCCTGCCGCCGCCGGCCACCTGCTCCAGTTCGGCGCGTACCATGGCCAGCGGACGTAGCGCGCGCTGGATGTCCCAGCGCAGCAAGCCGATGGCGCTGAACAATATCAGCAAGGTCAAACTCAAATAGGCAACGCGAATGGCGGTAATGTCGTGGTCGACCGCCGACAGGTCTTCGGCCACGCTGATGTTGATGCGATGCCCGAAACGGACCGCGCCCAAGGTCAAGACCAACAGCGGCGTTTGCTCGGGCCCGGCCGCATGGTACAGCATCGATTGCTCCGGCCCGACGGCCTCGACCGCCAACGGAAAATCCAGCAAGGAAGGCGACGGGTAAGCCTGGGCATCGACTTTGACCAGATAATAATGCCCGGACAGCCGGCGGTTGTAGACCGAACTGATATGGAAGCTATTGAAAGTGACTTGCTCGGCGTCGCTGTAGGCCAGGGAGTCCAGCAACGAGTAGCCGTCATCGGCCAGGCGGTTGGCCATTTGCTTTTCGGCGGCGCTGCGGATGATCCAGTCGGCAGCGATCCAGTGCAGAATGAATATCGCCCCCAGCACCGCGATCAGGCCGCGGCCCAGGCGCTTGCGTAAGGACATCACGGCTTGAGACCGAACAGATAGCCCTGGCCCCGCCGAGTATGAATCAAATCGGTGCCGACGATCTTGCGCAGACGTTTGACGTAGACTTCCAGCACGTTGCTGTCGGGTTCGGCCGATTCGCTGTAAACATGTTCGCCCAGTTGCGCCTTACTCAACACCTTGCCGGCATTCAACATGAAGTAGCGCAATAGCCTGAATTCGATGGCGGTTAGTGGTTGAGCTTCGCCGCCGTCAATCAGGGCGGTTTGTTCGTCTTCGTCCAGTTCGACGCCGAACAGTCTTAGTTTGGCTTGGTTGAAATGGTGCACTCGCTTCAACACCGCCTGCAAGCGGGCTAGCAATTCTTGAGGGTGGAAGGGCTTGCAGACATAGTCGTCGGCGCCGGCCTTGAAGCCGTCGACTTTTTCGTACCAGGCGTCGCGGGCGGTCAAGACAATCACCGGCATGTGGTTGCCGGCGGCGCGCCAGCATTTCAGTACTTCCAGTCCGGCCAGCTTGGGCAGGCCCAAGTCGAGAATCGCGGCATCGTAGGGCTCAGTCGCCCCCAGGAACTCGCCCTGCGCACCGTCGGTTGCGGTATCGACGACGTAGCCGGCGCCGCGCAAATCAGCCGCCAGCGGCAAAGCAAAGGCCGGATCGTCCTCGACCAGTAGCAGACGCATAAATGCGCGAGTTACATCGCGTGCATTTTGTAGTCGACGCGGGGGTAATCCTTTTTGTCGCGCGGATCGGCGCTGTCGGCGGTTTCTTGAGCGTTGCGTTGTTGCGCAGACTTAGCAATCATCTGCTCCCAATTCTCGTAACGAGCATATTCCTTGTCGCCGGCCGCTTTACGCTTCGTAAAATTTTCCTTGCCCAGATCGATCAACTCTTTTGAAGTCTTACCGTCGATGAGTTGCAAGAACTCATCGTTATTCTTGATTTGCTCGCGCAATAACCAATAGGAAACCTCAAACGGCATACGTTCGGCTTCCGGTAAATGTTCTTTGATGTAAAAAACCGACTTCTGCGCAGTCTGTAAACTCCGGGCATTGATCTGATTCGCCTTGCTGCAAGCACCCATCACGCATACCAGCGATGCAATTAACACAATAGCCAAAACTCTCACATTTCCTCCTAATGACTACGCTGTAGCCCGTTCCCGTTATCACGGATAAAAAATAAAGGACTCACTTTCGGACAAACCTAATCGGCCGCGAATTGTAGCATTATTAAGATAATTATTTTTTTAGTCTTACATCGAGTGAGAATAGCGGGGGGTTAAGGCGGTGTTTCTGTCGGAACTGCCCAGTCGGGCTTTACGGGATTGCCAACGACAAGCCCGCAGGATAGGTGAGCAGGATATTCGATACTCAGAACATCATAGGCAACTTTGCAAAAAATCCGCTCGGCGTTTGCCTATCTCAACAATAGCTTTTCGCCATCCGGCTTAATGGCACCACTTTAATCTTGCCGGCATGTCCAGCCGAACCAAATGCTTCGTAACGCGCCTGGCAAAGCGTCTGCATGGCGTCTCTGGCGGCTTGGTAAATCTTTCGGGCATCCAATTCCGCAGCATGTTCCGGTTGGGCGACAAAGCGGCGAATCGCGCCGGTGGACGCCATGCGCAAGTCGGTATCGATATTGACCTTGCGCACCCCGTATTTAATGCCTTCCACAATTTCCGCCACCGGCACACCATAGGTTTCCGGAATATCGCCGCCGTATTCGTTGATGACTTGCAGCCAGTCTTGCGGCACCGAACTGGAGCCGTGCATGACAAAATGCATATTCGGCAGACGTTGTTGCAAGGTTTTTAAACGGCTGATCACCAAAACTTCACCTGTCGGCGGCTTGCTAAATTTATACGCGCCATGACTGGTGCCGATGGCCACCGCCAAGGCATCGATTTGGGTGTGTTTGACAAATTCCACCGCCTCGTCGGGATCGGTCAGCAAACGGCTGTGATCTGCATCCTGCTGATTTTCCAGCGAACCCAGGCAACCGATTTCGCCTTCCACCGACACGCCGCAGGCATGCGCCATGTTCACTACGCGGCGGGTCACCTCGACGTTATAGGCAAAAGACGCCGGGGTTTTCATGTCCTCCAGTAAAGAGCCATCCATCATCACCGAGCTAAATCCTGATTGAATAGCCTGGGCGCAAATGTCCGGCGACGGCGCGTGATCGCGGTGCATCACCACCGGAATATGCGGATATTGCTCGACGGCAGCCTGTATCAAATGCCGCAGAAACACCTCGCCGGCATAGCGATTCGCGCCGGCCGAGCCCTGCATAATCACCGGACTATCGCAGGCATCGGCCGCCTGCATGATGGCCTGCACTTGCTCCATGTTGCTGATGTTGAAAGCCGGCACGGCAAAGCTGTGTTCGGCCGCGTAATCCAAAAGTTGTCGTAATGATATTAAAGCCACGCTTGGCTCTCCTTGGCGTTGTTTTATTAAATTCGATGACATCTGACGGTATCTACACCGCCCGAACAAAAAGCTTATCGGCTCAGAAGCTCTCCGCGTCGCGGCGAATAAGGCGCTTGTTTAAAGCCTGCCGGCTGATGCCCAGCAAACCGGCGGCGACCCCTTGATTGCCTTGGGCGCGTTGTAAAGCTTCGGCAATCAGTGACTCTTCGGCTTCTTTCAGCGTCGGCAAGCGCTCCGGAAAACTGCCGGACGAGGCAGACATCCCGTCCATGACACTAGCATCGCCGGGCATCGGCATTTGCTCGGCAATGGCCTCCTTGAAACTCTGCAAGGACAGTACCCCACCCTGGCTACGGGCGACCGCATCGAAGGCCATGCCTTCCAGCTCGCGGATATTGCCGGGGAACGGGTAATTATGCAACCACTGAAACAACGCCGGCGGCACGCTGGGCGCGGGCTTGCCCAGGCTGTCGGCGGCCTTCTCCACAAAATGCAGCGTCAGTTGCGGCAAGTCTTCCCGGCGTTCACGCAGCGGCGGCAGCTGGATATGATGGGTCCGCAAGCGAAAATATAAATCCTTGCGAAAACTGCCGAGTTCGACTTGCCGTCTGACATCGCAATGGGTCGCCACAATGATGCGCGCCCTGCTCTGCCGGGGCCGATCCGCACCTATCGGATAAAACGAACCATCCTGCAATAAACGCAACAGCTTGACCTGCGAAGCGATACTCAGGTCGCCGATTTCATCCAGAAACAGCGTGCCCTCGCCGGTGCTGGCCAGCAATCCGTCGCGCGCCCGTTCGGCACCGGTGAACGAGCCCTTGGCGTGGCCGAACAGCGTATCGGAAAACAGCGTGTCGTCCAGGCCGGCGACGTTGACTGCCACCAAATCACCCGCGCGCCCGGACAGCCGATGCAAGGCGCGGGCAATCAGCTCCTTGCCCGCCCCGGTTTCGCCGGTAATCAACACCGGTTGCGGCGAGGCGGCAATGGCTTCGATGTAGCGGAAGATGGCAAACATGGCCGGGCTTTGCGTGACGATGTCGGCAAATGCGCTGGGTTCATGCGGGCTGTTGGTTAGCATCCGCTCTTTCAGCGACAAAAATTCCGCGCGCAGCACCCGGCTTTGCACCGCCCGCCGCACAGCGGCCACCAGACAGCTATGCTCCACCGGCTTGAGTAAATAATCGCTGGCGCCGCTGCGCATGCACTCCACCGCAATCTGCAAATCGTTAGTGGCGGTCATCATGATCACCGGGATTTCCGGATACTCCGCGGCGATCTGCTCCAATAAGGCTTTGCCGGACAGATGCGGCATGGTCAAATCCAGCACGATTACGCCGATGGGCCGGCTCGCCAGCAACGGCAATACCGTACTGCTGTCGTCGAGCGTCAGCACCTCGGTAAAACCGGCGCTACGCAACACCAAACTGGCGCTGTGCAGCAATTGCGCTTCGTCGTCCACCAACAAAATAGGCAGATTGCCCAAGTCTTTACATTGCATGATTAACTTCCGTCGCCGGCCCCCGATTGACCGGAAAAATAACCCGAGCACAGGTGCCTTGCCCCGGCGCGGATGAAAAACTTAAACTACCACCTTGGGCGCGCAGTAATGAAGCGCTGATCGCCAAACCCAAGCCGGTGCCGCCATTGGCTTGTTTCGTGGTAAAGAAGGGGTCGCAGAGTTGTTGGATATTCTCGGCGGCTATGCCTACGCCTTCGTCTCGAACTTCCACACTCAACTGCCGGCCGTCATTCAGTAGCTTGGTGGTAACGCTGACCGATTTCTCCTGGTCCGGAAGTGCTTCCAAGGCATTGATCAACAGATTGACCAGCACCTGTTCCACTTGCTGCGGATTGCCGCGCAGCTCCGGCAAGCCCTCGGCCAAATCGGTTTTGAAATGCCGGGTTTTTTGTTCGATCAAATGCTTCAGTAAAGCCAGCGCCCGCTCCACAACGTCGTTAATTGCAAAAGATACCGGAGCCTCGCTGCTGGGCGGGCGGGCGTAATTTTTCAGTTCCGCGACAATGCGTTCGATGCGTTTGGCGCCATCCCTGACATCGCGGATCAACACCGCCGCGCTATTGCGCATTTCGCTGTAAGGCAAGCCGCCCAAGGAAAATTCGCCGGCCGCTTGATAATGCTCTTCCAACACCTCCAGCGCATCGCACCAAATATTGGCAAGTAAGCCTGAATTAAACAGAATCAGTTGATTGGGGTTATTGATTTCATGCGCGACGCCGGATACCAAAGTACCCAAAGCCGTCATCTTGTTGGCCTGAATCAGTTGCAGCTCTTGCTGGCGGGCGACCTGTTCCAGTTGCTTGCGGACACTAATGTCGCGAATGATCGCGGTCAAATAGCGCTCGGTCCCGCGCGTCCAACTAGATAGCGACAATTCGACCGGAAACGCACTGTTGTTCTGCCTTAAAGCTTTCAATTCCCGCATCGGGCTATTAAGTCGATTTGCGACTTCTGCTTCCTCGATTTTTGCGAAAAAGTCCGCCGCCGGGTTTGCCAGCAACTGCTGAAACGGCTGGCCTAGCATCTGCTTTGCCGGAAAGCCAAACATCAGCTGTGCGCCCTGATTCCAGGACACGATATTGCCTTGCATGTCCACGGAGACAATCGCTTCATGCGCCGAGTCGGTGATGGCGCGCAGCCGGGCTTCGCTTTCCCGCAACCAGGATTCGGCTTGCAAGCGCTCGTTGGTTTCTTGTTGCAAATTGGCGTGGGCCTTTCGTAACGCCAGCGTGTTCGCCCTGAGCAGGACAAATTGATACAGCAAATACGCCAGCAGGACGACGGCGACTAAATACAACGCCAATCGATAGGCTTCGGCTTGTTGCTCCACGCTGCCGCTGTACTGGCGCAGGGCTTGTTGCAAATCATCGACTCGGCTGACGATAGGCTGAGCGATGATCTGCCGCAATAGTGCATCCACTTTGGGCGAGACGTCTATGATCAGCCGGCCATGGGCGATCAGCACCCGATAGTCATCCGACTGCGCGGCCACTGCGGCCAGCCGATCAAGCTCTTGTTGAATTTCCACGGCCAATTCCGGCTGCGGACTGTCCTTGAAGCTGAACATCAAGCGCCATAAATTGCCCAGCTTGGCGGCATCACCGGGCTTCGCATTAGCGCGCAAGGTTTTACCGATTTCGTCGAAGGACATCACCGAATTGCGCAGCAAGGCGTTATCGGATTTTAAGTATTCGATCTGCCCCAAGCGTTCCTGCACCGTTGCGGTTAGCTGGTCCGCTAAATTGCCAAGCAATTGCTCCGCCGCCTCCACCGCTTGCAATTCGGTTTGCAAACTCTGCGACAAGCGCAGCAACTCCTGGCCGGCTTTGGTTAGCGCGTCGTAATTAGCCAGCAAACCGGCGCGGGCCAGCAAAATATCGCGCATCAATTCCGCATCGCGCAATTCGATGATGCGCAGCGTGCTTTGCAGGCGGTTACGCCGCTCCAGTTCCGGGCTGGCGCTTTGTAGCCAGAGATAGGTCAAGGCCAGCAACAGACCGGCGACGATCAGCCTGGGCCGCCAGGAAATCGCGGTCATGGCTTGGCTGCTTGGCTGGCGACCAAAGCCTTGCCGGCGTATTCCCCGGTCAATGTCTTTAGAAATTTAACGATAGCATCGCGCTGCTTCGCCGCCAGCCGCTTACCCAATTGATGCTCGGCCATCGTATCCACCGCCGCTTCCAGGGTAGCGGCGCGGCCGTCGTGAAAATAGGGCGCGGTGACAGCGACATTACGCAAGCTTGGCACGCGAAACACGCCGCGGTCTCTGTCGTTGCCGGTCACGCTGTAACGGCCCTCGTCCACCGGCTCTTGCTGGCCTTGAGGTGCGCCGAATACGCCGAACTTCTGAAATAGATTGCCGCCGATATTGACGCCCTGATGGCAGGCCACGCAACCCAGGGCATTGAATAATCGATAACCTTCTTGCTCGTCGCTATCGAGTACGTTGGTTTCACCGCGTAGAAAGCGGTCGAAGCGGGCATTGGGAGTGACTAAACTGCGCTCAAAATGGCTCAAGGCGTCGACAACGTTGGCTTTCGTCAATCCGTCGGGGTAGATTCGGCTAAACGCATCGACATAATCCGGCACCGCGCGCAAACGCTCGATCAACTCCGGCCATTTGGCGTTCATGATTTTCGGATTAAGCATGACTTTTTCGGTGTGGGCTTCCAGCGTGGTGACTACCCCATCCCAATTAAAAAAGTAGTTAAACGAGACATTGAACAAACTGGGGGTATTGCGCAGCCGCGACCCCCCGTCCGCCGCTGCGGCGCGGACTTTGCCGTCCATGCCGCCGCTGTCTAGCGGATGACAACTTGCGCAAGAGCGCAGGCCTTGGTCGGAGAGTTTGGGATCGTGAAATAAGCGTTGGCCCAACACCACGCGCGGGGCATCTAAAGCCACCGTGAGCGGCAAGGGCGCCAGCGGTTCCGGGGTTTGCGCCCGCGCGGCCATCGTTAAGGCCATCCCCATGCCAACCGCTAAAAAAAGCCCAAACATACTTTTCTGCGTCATGTTTACGTGTGTCAAAGCGTGGTTTACGAATCCGGTCTTCATTCTATCCTCGATTGAAATCGCGGTAAGCCTAAATTTCGCACTGGATCAACGGCCTTTTCTTTGGTTATCACGCTACATGTAAGCTTTCCGTTACTCCCCCTGAGACAAAAGTTGCTGAATAAGCCACTCTGTCAACCGCCCTCCACTGCTTAATGACCGGCATCGCCGCCCTTTCCAGCACCTTTGCTGCAACTTTCGTCGCACCCACTCGCCGGCACAAACACGGAAAAACCAAATCCTAAATAAATGATTTTAAACACCTATTTATAAAAAAACTTTCTTGGCACGCTACTCGCATTGTTAGAGACAGAAGCTCCCAGCAGTTTCTTTATCCGAGACCAATTCTCAGCACTTTAACCCTTTTAGGAGTACCGACATGCAAAGCAAATTAATTCCCCTTTTGGCTATTTCCACCTTGTTCGCCGCCAACGCCGACGCCGCAGCCTTCTCGTTCAGCACCGGCGGCCCGGATTACCGAATCGCCACCGGCGCGCAAGCCGGTGGCACCAGCCGGGAAATAGAATCAGCGGACGACTTTGTATTAACGCAACACACCCAATTAAACCAGGCCACGTTCACTGGTTTGCTCGCCAACGGCGCCACCCTGAGTGACATCGCCAATGTGAATGTGGAAATCTACCGGGTATTCGGTAAGGACTCCGTGAACCCGCCTTCCGGCCGGGTGCCTACCCGCGTCAACTCGCCTTCGGATGTAGCGTTTTTGGGCCGCGAATCGGCTGACAACTCCTTGAGCTACAGCGTCACATTAGTAAACAGCAACGCCTTGGCCGGCAACTCGGTAATCAACGGCATTCATCCGCTGCCCAACCAAACCACCGGCGGCGAAGGCGCTGTTTCCGGGCAGGAAGTCAGATTTGACATTAATTTTAACGACGCCATCTCCTTGGCGGCCGACCATTACTTTTTCGTGCCGCAGGTGGAATTGAAAAACGGGAATTTCCTCTGGTTGTCGGCCGCTAAACCGATAGTCGGCGGCAGCGGCCCGTTCACGCCGGATTTGCAATCCTGGATACGCGACGGCAACCTGGACCCGGACTGGCTGAGAATCGGCACCGACATCGTCGGCGGCACCACGTTTAACCAAGCCTTCTCGGTATCCGGCGTTGCCGCGGTACCGCTGCCCGCTGCCACCTGGCTGTTTCTAAGCGGCATCCTGGGCGTTATGGGCTTGGGTAAACGCAAAAAGGCCGGCGTGTAACTGTTCCAGCACTCCCCCTCCTACCTGCCATGCCGTTAGCAAGCAATTTGTTGGCGGCATGGATTTTTTCTAGGACACTAACTCAGCCTTTATTTACTTGCCACCACGTAAAAAAGCCGGCACGGGGCCGGCTCTTCTAAGCTTAAGCGCTTACTGCGCGAAAAAGCCGATTTCAGCGGGTGGCAACGGTTGCGGATTCAAACTGACCGTGGATAGCTTGCTGACCGCGCCACTAAACAAGTCGGGCAGCGGACCGGGTTTTGGCCCTTTCCAGAAACCGGGGTAAGTCGTACCGCACCAACCGCCAGCTACCTGTTGCAGTTCTTCTGTATTCAGAACCCTAAAATTTTGCGTTACTTGCGTGTTCATTTGACTGGCTCCTTTGAAATATCAATAAATTACCACCGCTAAAAGGTGGTTCCAAACCGCGACTTGAACCGATCCGTGTCTAAACCAAGCGTTCATCCGCATGCCGTTTTGGGCACACCCATTCAAATCGCAGATGCTCTTGGCCAGCGCCTCCGTTTGCCGGCCGGAGCCAAAAAGCAATGCCTATTGCTATCTGACCGGCGACGACCACTGATCGGTCGGGTCGCAAACCCTTGCTGTTTGCCGGCATAAGCACTTTACAAGCCGCCCGCCCTTACATCTGTGGCGAATTACCGGCAGCCGGACGCAATAATCCACAGCATCAGCAATGACGCGCGTTTAGGTTTTGTTGGGGAATACCGCAGGGTTCATGAGCAGCGAGCCGGCTGTCTTGTACACCGGCCACATCGGCTCCGCCCAGCACAGACCGGCTCAACGGACGATATAGCGACGGCCCATAGATATAAACGCTCGGAAAAATGGCTGAAGGCGGCTTTCTATTCAGGCGTTGAGCAATACATCACGACATGATGGCCCGCTCAACCATCCCATCCGCCAGCTTTTGCTGCAACTGATTGGCGGCGGCGAGGCGGGCTTTTAGTTGGTCGCAGAGGGCCATTAGTTCTTCGACTTTGGCGACTATGCGGTGTTGTTCGGCACCCGTAGGTAAAGCTATTGGCATTATCCTAAGCCCCGATAGTGGAACTGTTTTCTGTGCAATTCCTGTAGCAATCTCAGTTGCGTACTGAAATGCATACTTGGATTTAAGTAGAAAAGCTAGATAGTTAGTTGGTGTTGACTGAACCACTTTTAATATCGCAACGTGTCGCTGAACGCAGAAGCGATCAGAAACATTTACTTTGATTGGAATCCCATACGAACCTGTAACAGTGTACAAAAGGTCATTTCTGCTGGGCTTCTTTCCCCAATCCAATTTTTCGTAGTATTCCTCAGTTACGAATCTACAGCCTTCAAGTAAAACATCTCCCGTATTTAAGTTACCTATAACTAAAAATGGAACACCTGATTCTGATTTTGGAGGAGCCTGATGATCACCGTCAGTCACCAATGCTAATAAATCCGCCAGCCGCACCCACTGCCACCCCTGCGGCAAATCGAATGGCTTTTCATCGCCAGTTATCAGGGGCAGCGGTTTATCTTTTTTGATCTTGCCTTCCGCAATCAATTTGGCTTTTTCTACCTGGATGCGCTTGAGTAATTCGCTAGCCGGTTCGTCGTTTGGGTCTTGCGGCACTAGCTTGCCCATTACCGCCAGTTGCAACAAGGTTTGCTTGAGGGCATCGATGCTGGCTTCGGTGGTGAACAAGGTGTCGAAATGCGCGGCGATGCGCTGCCAATTTTCGGCAAAAGATTCCGTTCGTACCCTATAGGGCATAAATGCTGAGCTTGTCGAAGCATGAGCGGCATCTTTTGCTAATGGTCCTTCGACAAGCTCAGGACGAACGGTTGTGGAAGTGAGCGTGCCGAGCAAGTGGCTGACCAGTTTTTCGTGCGCTTCGGCGGCGTTGATATGCTGGGTTTCCAGTTGGTCACACAGCGCCATCAACTCATCAACTTTGGCGACGATGCGGTGTTGTTCAGCGAGGGGCGGCAATATAAGAGCCAAAGCCTCAAGCTTCCCTTTGGTGACGTGCTGTAAACCAACGCCTCCGTGAGCCTTGGCTATTAGCTCTTCCAGCCTTGCATTAATTGCCATCGCTAAAAATTTATCAAAGTACGGTTCACCAATCTGAAAGCAAGAAAATATATGTTGATTTAATGCTGCCTTACCACCATTCCAAATGAAAGCACCAAACGAAGTACCAGGAGTACCTGACCAACTAATCAAGAAACTTCCGTTATCTATAATGTGCCTATCAACAACAGACGTTTCATCACAATAATTAAATACAGCATCTGAATTGTTAAGGTTTTGAATTCTTACAATTGGCAAACCTTTCGCAATCCAATCAGTCGGCTTAAATGCTCGACCATTAACCATATCAAGCACTTCTCCAAGCCTAACCCACCTCCACCTTTGTGGAAGATTAAACGGCATCTCTTTTTCCGTTATGGGTGCTAGCGCCTTGTCTTTCTTAATCTTGCCCTCAGCAATCAACTTGGCCTTTTCGGCCTGTATGCGTTTCAGCAATTCACTGGCCGGTTCGTCGTTAGCATCTTGCGGCACCAGTTTGCCACGCACGGCCAGTTCCAAAATCAGCTCGCGCAGTTTCTTAATGCCATAAACACTGGCCGCCGTGCCGGCGCCACGGCCCCGACCTGATTTTTTCGCGGTGTCGGCAGCAGTCCAGAGATCCAGGTGTTCGGTCAACAGTTGCTGAATGGCGCTCATACCTTTAAATATCCGCAAATCAGCCTGCATAGCCCCATGCTTTGAATTGCAGTTGAAGGTGAGGGTCATCCTTAAAGGCCTGGAAGTAAACGAATTCCGGAGCCAGATCTAAGCCATTCGGCCAGCTAATGGTGTCCAGTTCTTCATCCACTCTGAGTTTGGCAAACTCGGTTTTGTCTTGCAGCACCTTAAATACGCCAGCAGTGAGCGCAGAGGAGAGATCGGCCACGCCGGATTTGCCGTCATTGAACGTGACAGCGACCTTGTATTCGTCGAGATATTTAGCTTCATTAATATGCAGGAACATGGCGTTACTCCAAGGGTTCTATGGGTTTAGGTAATTGCGATTTGCGGCATAGCTCCCAGTCTTCCAACAATTCCGCCTGATGCAATTCATACCAATCCAATACGTGGCGCAAAGCGCGGCGTGGGAATTGGCCTTCTACTACGCCAGTATGAATGTTGACGGTAATTTCGTAATCGCCATATTTGGCGTGAAAGTGCGGTGGAGCATGGTCATTCCAGAACATGGAGATGACGACCCCCAGAAATCGACTAATGATCGGCATGGCTAATCTCGCTTTCCTGTAAATGCGGCAGTATGCATACCGGCATTTTCCAATATAGCCCGGTCGCGTTGCAATTCGGGTTGTCATTCTCTCCATGCCGTGGAGAGAATTGGGAATTCAAGATAAAACTGACGGAAATTCCAAAGATTTTGCGGTGAAAACCCCTTGCCGTATTCGGCGCTGAGTTTCTCCGATAATTGTTTTAGCGTTTGCTTGCCATATTCCGCACGGTGCGCACCGCCTTGTTCGTCGTCGATAATCAAGCGACCGATGTGCCAATAACTTTGCACCATGAGATCGTTGACAGTATGGCGTAGTTGTTGATGGGCGTGGTCGATGACCTGCCGGACTTGATCAAATAAAGGCTGAATATTCACCGGTGTATTCATCATGCCCTCCTGTCCGCTAACGCTTCTGCCAGTATATTTTTCAATTGCCCGCGTAAGGCGGCAATGTCGGCTTGCATGGTCTGGTATTGCGCCAGCAGCAGTTCGGGATCGTGGATTTCCTGCTCGCCGACATGCGGGTTTTTGCAATCCAGGTTGTAGTTGCGGGCTTGGATGTCTGCCAGACTTACTCGCCAGGCCTGCGGGTTTTCGACGCGCTGACTGAAACCATCCGCTTCACTGCCCCACCAGGCCGTCTCCGCCGCAAACTCTTCGATCTTCATCGGCTTGGTTTTGTTGTAGCTTTTGACGCCGGGCGGATAGGGGTGTTCGTAAAACCAGATGTTTTGGGTGGGCGTGCCTTTGCTGAAAAACAGCAAATTGGTTTTGATGCCGGTGTACGGCGCAAACACGCCGTTGGGCAGGCGGACGATGGTGTGCAAGTTGCAATCTTCCAGCAGTTTTTCCTTGATGCGGGTTTTGATGCCTTCGCCAAACAGAAATCCGTCCGGCAATACCAGCGCGGCGCGGCCACCGGCTTTAAGCAGTTGCATGATCAACACTAAAAACAAGTCGGCGGTTTCGCGAGTGCGGAAGCTGGCCGGAAAATTGGTTTCGATACCGTCTTCTTCCATGCCGCCAAACGGCGGGTTGGTGACGATGACATCGACACGGTCCTTGGGCGTCCAGCTGATGAGCGGCCTAGCCAGGGTGTTGTCGTGGCGAATATTGCTGGGTACATCGATGCCGTGCAGGATCATATTGGTGGTGCAAAGCAAATGCGGCAGCGGCTTTTTCTCGATACCGAAGATGCTGGCTTGCAGTTGGGCTTCGTCATCGACGGTTTTCACGTCCTGTTTGCGGATGTGTTCGATGGCGCAGGACAGAAACCCGCCGGTGCCGCAGGCCGGGTCCATGACTTTTTCACCCAGGCGCGGGTTGACCATGCGCACCATGAACTCGGTGACGGCGCGCGGGGTGTAAAATTCGCCGGCATTGCCTGCGGACTGCAAATCGCGCAGCAATTGCTCGTACATATCGCCGAACAAATGCCGTTCCTGGGCTTTGTTGAAATCGACGCCTTCCTGAATTTTGTTGATGACTTGCCGGATCAGCTGGCCGGATTTCATGTAGTTGTAGGCGTCTTCAAACACCGAACGGATGACGTAGGCGCGCTGGTCGCCGCCCTTGGCCGGCAGTTGCTGCAAGGAGGGGAACAGCTCGTTATCCAGGAACGATTTCAGCGCATCGCCGGTCATGCCTTCGGCATTGGCCGCCCAGTTACGCCAGCGGTACGGCTCCGGCAACGGCGATTGATAGTTGTCTTGCAATATCTCCCATTCGGTTTCGCGGTCGTCAAAGATTTTTAAAAACAACATCCACACCAATTGACTGAGGCGCTGGGCGTCGCCATCGACACCCACATCTTTGCGCATGATGTCTTGGATGGATTTAATGGTGGCGGAAATGCTCATAAATGGGGGCTTATCATGTTTGTTAAGAGTGATATGCAAAGGGTGGGTGGGCAAGTTTTTCTGCCCACGAGAATCGACTACAAAAATTATAAAAACCGGCGTTTACGCATACAGATGGGCTTCTAATTCTTGCAGCGCGGCCAGGTAGGCGGGCTTGCCGCCAAAGGCCGAGACCAGTTCACTGGCGGAACCCATGTTTTTGAACGGGTCCAGGGTGAGGATTTTGATGTCTTCAATGTTTTCTATGCCGGTGTCGGCGTATTTTTCCAACAGGGTTTCCAGTATCTGGCGCGCCTGCTCGCCGTATTTGGCAAAGTAGTTGCGCTTTTTGACTTGCTCGGCGCGCTCGCGACGAGTGAGCGGCGGTTGGTCAAAGGCGACGTGGCAGATGAGATCGAAGGCGTCGAAATCCTTACCCACTTCATCAGCCAGCGGCTCCAGCAACAGGCCGTGCTGTTCCAGCTCTTGCAGGATGGCGGCTTTGCGTTCGGCTTTAGTCCAGCGGCGCAGGAAGTCATCGAGCGAGGCATAATCCTTGCGCACGGTGGAGCGCGTGTAGTCCTTGAGCGATTCTGTGATCAGTTTGCCTTCCGGGCCGTAATACTGCACACGTTCGGCAATCACATAGACGCTGACATCGCCGAGCACGTATTTTACTCGACCGCGTGGCTCATCGTCGCCCTCGTCTGCAGTGGCATCGCCGGTATTTCCGGTAGTTTCTGAATCGGGATGATCGGTTTCAGCGCCGGGATTGTCGTCAGGCGGCACGGGGGATGCTTCGCCTTCGGGCGCGTAAATCATCACCGGCTCGCCATCGAAATCCTGGTCGGCAAACAGCTCGGTGGCTTTTTTGAAGTCCATGATGGTGAACCAGTATTTGTCGTAATCCTCATTGATACGGGTGCCGCGACCGATGATCTGCTTGAACTCGGTCATCGATTTAATATGTTGATCCAGCACCACCAGTTTGCAGGTTTGCGCATCCACGCCGGTCGTCATCAGTTTGGAGGTGGTGGCGATGACCGGGTAACGCTGTTCGGGGTTGATGAAGTTATCCAGTTCGGCCTTGCCTTCGAGTTCATCGCCGGTAATGCGCATGACGTATTTGCGGCTTTCCTTGACCCGCTCCGGGTTCAGGTTAACCAAGGCTTGGCGCATGCGTTCGGCGTGGTCGATGTCATCGCAAAACACGATGGTTTTGGCGTAAGGATCGGTGGCAGTCAGAAATTCGGTGATTTTCTTGGCGACCAGTTCAGTGCGTTTTTCCAGTACCAGGATGCGATCCATATCGATCTGGTTATACACCCGATCTTCTATCAGTTGGCCATTTTTGTCGGTTTGACCTTTGCTGGGTCGCCAACCTTGCAGGTCTTTGTCGATGTCGATGCGCACCACTTTGTAGGGCGCTAAAAAGCCATCTTCAATACCTTGTTTAAGGCTGTAGGTATAGACCGGTTCGCCGAAGTAAACAATACTGGATACGTCTTTGGTTTCTTTGGGCGTGGCGGTTAAGCCGATATGGGTAGCGGAGGAAAAATAGGCCAGAATGTCGCGCCAGGCCGAGTCTTCTGCTGCGCTACCCCGATGGCATTCGTCGATGACAATCAAATCGAAAAAGTCGGGAGAGAATTGTTTGTAGATATTTTGCTCTTCTTCGCTGCCGGTGACGGCTTGATATAGAGACAGGTAAATCTCGTAACTTTTATCGACCTGCCGCTTGCTGATTTTGGTCATCGCCGCGGCAAACGGTTTGAAGTCGTTGTTTTTGGTTTGATCCACCAAGATATTACGGTCGGCTAAAAACAGGATGCGTTTTTTCGCGCCGGATTTCCATAAGCGCCAGATGATCTGGAATGCGGTGTAGGTTTTGCCGGTGCCGGTCGCCATCACCAGCAAGATGCGCTGCTGTTGTTTGGCTACCGCTTCCACCGTGCGGTTGATGGCATTGGCTTGATAATAACGCGGCGCGCGGCCGGTGCCGTCATCGTAGTACGGCATTTCTACAGTGTGACGAGCGGCGTCTGTCTCCAAGCCTTTCCATCGGCAATAACGCTGCCATAGTTCGGCCGGTGACGGGAAGGCGTCCAGCGCCAGCAGTTGCTCCGTCTTGTCGGACAAGCCGGTACGATCATGCATCAGAAAGCCGTCGCCATTGGAACTGAATACGAACGGCACGCTGAGAGTTTCGGCATAGTGCAGCGCTTGCTGCATACCCGCACCCACGCTGAGGCTGTTGACCTTGGCCTCGATGACGGCCAGCGGCATATTCGCTTGATGGTAGAGGATGTAATCCGCGCGTTTTTGTTCACCGCGCGTATGCAGTTTGCCGCGCACGATAATGCGGCCTTTGGTGAAAGCGACTTCTTCCCGAATCTGGCTGAGCAAATCCCAGCCGGCGGCCGTTAGGGCCGGCGTGATAAATTTGGTGCAGATGTCACGTTCGCTGAGGTTTTTTTTGTTATTCATTTCCGGGAAAAATCCTTGTAAACCTTGAATAAGTCCTGACTCGCCGCTGATGAAAACATCCCTGTACCTAAAAATGCAACCTCAAGTTTGGCTGAGTCTGAAGCGCTGAATATTATCTTAAAATCCCTACGACGTGCTGTGTGTGGCTGCGCGCTAGAGGCAGTGGCAAAGCATAGGCTATTCAAATGGAAACAATCAACGGTTTTGCCAAGCCACGCAATTGCCTTCATCGCTCGCTTGGACAACTCTAACTTCGGCATTCTAAATTCACGCTTTCACGAATTATGGGCTTTAGAGCAACTGCGAGGTGCGATTAGAGCATTATCCACTGCTAAAAAGCTCGCTGTGTAGTATGGCCTTTGTGAAAACCCGGCAGAAAGTCTTGGTGGCCGCAAATTGGAAGATGATTTCAATGTGCTGCACGATATCGATACGTTTGATCCGTTTCTTGAGTCAATATGCGATGACTTACAGCCCGCCATGTAATCCGGCGGCCCTTTGAAATCGAGTGACTTAGAAATCGATGATTAGTGATTCATTACATCCCAAGAAGATTCCAATACCAAAGGGAGCGCCGACTTGTCAGCCACCCCATGGTGGTTATAATACACACCATGAATAGCAGGCAACTAATCAAGCTACTTGAAGATGATGGGTGGACGCTGCGTAGCGTTAAAGGTAGTCATCACATCTTTGTTCACCCGGTTAAGCCGGGGCATTTGACGGTGCCGCATCCAAAGCGCGATTTAGGCAAAGGGTTGGTAAACAAGCTGTTAAAACAAGCGGAGTTGAAGGTATGAGATTTTTTGTTGCGATAGAACCAGGTGATGAGGATCATGCTTTTGGCGTAGTGGTGCCCGATTTGCCGGGTTGCTTTTCGGCAGGCGACACCCTGGACGAGGCATTCGAAAACGCGAAAGAAGCCATTGATCTATGGTGCGAAACAGTTATCGAAGATGGTGCAATGATTCCACCCGGCAAAACGCTAGCGGAACACCAAGCAAACCCAGAATTTGCCGGATGGGTGTGGTCTATCGTAGAAGTGCCGGTAGAACGGTATTTAGGCCCAGCCGAGAAGATCAATATTACATTGCCTAAGCTGTTGCTGACTCGTATTGACGAATACGCCAAAGCTCATGGCGCTACCCGTTCCGGGTTCTTGGCTCAAGCCGCGCGGCAGGCGATGCGCTAAGTCTTACCCTTGTTTTCTGAACAGTATTACTTGAGTGCCGGCCTTCAAGCCATCGAGGTAATCAGCCCAGCTCTGCATCATCCGCCGCCGCTCTTCGAGGTATTGCGCTCGATTATAGGGGGCCCTTACCTGGTCACGTGGAGCGTGAGCCAATTGTCGTTCAATAGCATCGGGTGACCAACCTTGTTCATTTAGCAGGGTTGATGCCGTGGTTCTGAAGCCGTGTGCTGTCATTACGTCTGAATCATAACCTAACGATTTATGTGCTGTTCTGATAGTGTTATCCGACATTCGCCGTCCATCGCCCCGACTTGACGGAAAGACATACTGGCCGCCACCCGTGAGCGGTTGGACGGCTTCCAGTATGTCAATAGCTTGGTTTGATAGCGGCACGATATGATGAAAGTCTGTTTTAGACACATAGGGCCGCCATTCCCGCGCCACTAGGTCAACATCAGCCCAAAGCATTTGTCGGATTTCGCCGGGCCGTTGAAACATTAGAGGCGAAAGCCTGAATGCCGATTGAACTACAAAGGTGCCCTGATAGTTGCTTATATCCCTGAGCAATTGCGCTACAAGTTTTGGGTCGATGATTGCAGCTCGGTGTTCAACCCTTTGCGCAGGCATCTGTTTGGCGACGGATTGCGCCGGGTCGTAGTCGGTAAAGTTGTGGACAATCGCATAAGCAAAGATCGAACTGATTTCAGCGTGGAACCGGTGGGCCGTTTCAAGCTGCCGTTTATCAACATCGGCTTTAGCACTGCCAATATTTCAGACGATTTGACTTCCTTGATTGGCTTATTCCTTAACCGCCATTTTGTTACCTTTTTTCAGGCACTATAGGCTCGGTAGCAAAAAAGTAATATTTTTAGTTGTATATGTCGCTGGACAATAAAAAACCCGCGAGCCCAGAAGATTCGCGGGTTTTTGCACTTCTTTGCACTTGCGTGCATCTTCAAATGGTACGACGGGCGGTCTTGAATATAAGGCCAACAAATTGATTTAACTACACTTAAAAACAAATAAAACCCAAAAGGTAACTATAAAGGTAACACTTTTGAGTTTTACCCCAAATTGAGGGAGGTCGGCCCTTGAATCTTGGCTAGACCCAACTCTTACTTAGTTTAAGCAGTGTAGCCACTGATCGCTCGACCTACAAACTTATCGTGTTCAGCCCAAAGTCGATGAAAGGTTTTCCAATGCATTCCCTTTGGCTTCAAGCCACGTCCATTCAGAAAGCCCGGTTCCCATTCCAATTTTTCCCTGATCTTATCCACTTTACGAATGGCTCTGTCCTCCAAAGTTTCTCGCTGGGATGAGTAGGCAAGTTGGCAACACTTCCGGCAGGCAAAATATTTATCGCCCATATACAACACAGCAACACGCTTTCCACAACCAAGAGCCGGGCAGGAAAACCAATATCGCCTGCCGCCAAAATGACAACCAGTAGTTTGCAAGCCTATGGAGTAATTCAGATATTGCCAGTCGCCTCGATCAATACGAACCGAGTACGACAACCTCACCTGATTGGCTTCGACTCTAACATTCATTTTCCCGTTCGGTTTGCCATTACGGAACCAGGAAACGGTGAAACATCCCGCTGACTCAATCAGCCTTTGGGGCAGCCATTCTCGAATATCGATAGTGCGGTAATAGTCGGTGCTTTTAATGTCCGAAAGCCTACCACTGCCAAATCCGCCCATCGTGTTTTTCCGAAATCAATTGTGAGTTTTTGCAGAGTGACTTTCGCAACTTTCGCGGTATAACTCTGCAAGCCTTATGTATCAATGGATTGAGCTCACCAAGGTTGGGTAACATTTTTTTTGCGCAAGCTTGGAGTGACTTTTTGAACTCACGATGTTCATGAATCAAAGTATTGCCACTGATATTTGTTGGGCTTTATGACAAGGTGATCAGCCAGTAAGCTTTCGATTTTCCGTCACTCCGGCAAGTCCACAAGCGGCTCAATCAAATCAGCGCTTCTATACACATGTTGCATTTCGTCCATCGTCTGCGGCGGGATGATGGTTATTTCTCGCTTTCTTCCTTGAGAGACAATTCGCCAGTGACTGAAGCGCATCTTGGCTTGATCAACGATCAACTCCGCGAGGATTTCTTCTCTATGAGTCTTGATGAAATTCCGTTGCTGTTCAGTTAGGCGGGATGAAGGCCTGATTTCGACCCCGCCCTCAGACAAGTTGACGACAAATCCAGCCTTGCGGATTTTGGTTAAAGCGCTCATCAAAACACCTCCACATCGTTTTCATCGGGTGCAATTGTTGCAGCAAAAAAAACACCATCATCTTCGTCAACATCATCACTATCAAGGGCTTGCTTCGTCACCGCTTGGTCATCATGGGTATTTTCTTCATCACCCAATATCCTACGAGTAACCGGGGTCGTATAGCTAAAGTGCAAATCAGTTCTGATCGCCAGCCCTTTTATCGGCTTGCCGTGCTTGTCCTTGTTCATCGCAGAAACCGCAATATGCAGTTGCTTGCACACATCAACGACATTCGCCGTGAACCGCTGTAGCGCAACCGGATTTACCGCAGCCTCATCACACCAAAGCTCATAGTTGGCATAGAGCTTGTGCAATCTCGCGTTAGCAACCTCATCCGGATTAGTTTTCTTCTTCATACTGCAACCCACATAAACAACCGCATCAGTATTGATTACGATATTGTCATCCAGCCAAGCGGCAATTTTATTGGTTTCGACCAAATGCTCCCGTTGCGATTGCGTCATCTGGCCATTAATGCCACCGACAACTGCTTTGACCTCATCATCCGTCATCGCCAGCACCCAGTTCAAAAGGCCGGGCAACTCATTGTGCATAACCGTTTCTATACCGCCCAAACCCGCCCACTTGGCTTTGTCGGCATCGGTCACTTTCCGGTTGAACGTTACCGGCATCCGCCGCCTGATTAAGCCGCTGGTATAGTCCGCCGTTTGGATCGCCTCATTGGATGCAACTACGACAACACCCTGAAATACAAAACTGCCGGATTGTTGCTGATTTTTCTTTTCCATGCGCACTGGATCGCCACCGGTCAAAGCCTTCAATACCGAAACTTCACCACCATAACGTGAAGAGTCGCTGATCAAAGCCAAGCGCTTGCCATACAATGCCGCCGCCTCGAAACGATTGCTTTCCAGGTTTTTTAAGTCGGTAGCCGCGTGATTTTTTTCACCGATAAAAGCCACCAACAAACGAACCAAGGTTGATTTTCCAGTGCCGCCCTCACCGATTAATTCAAGAAACTTTTGAACATCACCACCTACCAACGCCATTTTGAAAAATGCACGGATGATGTTGACCGATTCCTTATCCTGGCCGCAGGCGTCCCATAACCAACGCTTTATGACATCCAACTTGGCATTTGGCTCGAAACTGTAGGGCAACTGCCAATTGAATTTATGCTTGTCACAATAAGACGTTAGCGCCATTGCCCTGGTATCAAGTACGCCGTTAGCTAACGGCAGCAAATGGCGCTTGTTTTCCCATTCATCCAGTAACAAATAAATCATCAAAAACGACTTGATGTTATTCAGTTTTTGCATAGCATAACCCTGCGGCAATAACAAGTTCATCGTCTGCATGATGATCTTTAGTGCCCGTTTCTCTGGAATCGTACGCCACAATCCATTTTTCTGGCTGTACCAGTTGCCACCAATGTCGTCATAGCAAAGCCAGTTTCTTAGTTTATCCGCAATATGCTCTGCCAGCTTTGACTCCTTTTCGGAAGGATCGCCACCAGTTTGCATAAACCCGACCGATGGCTCTACATCATCATCGGTTACTATTTCCTTGTGGGTGATGCCATTGATGACTGCTGGAACCCGCACCAGTGATGATGGTGACGAAGGTGATGAAGGCTCTTCAACATCAGTTTTTTCAGCCTCACCAACCACGCCCAAAACTTTATCAAGGGCGTCAGTCAAATCGGTACTCGGTATTCGATAGGCAGTCATCGATAAACCTCGCAATGCAAACGCATAATTGCTTCATAGGCTTTTGTCGCCCGCTGATAATCGTCTTCACTGACATCCTTATTCTTTATGCCCTCGAAACAGATTGCCAATATTCCCGCCTCAATCACCAGCAAATCGAACAATTCTGATTTGTTAAATTTTGGCGCTGAACTTCGCGGAGCATATTGATTTGTCAACGTGTCCGGAAATAAATCGTTAGCATCAAGACCAATCGCGGACAGAACATCAGCGTAATGGCAACCCGCAAAACAGTGAATGATGATCTTGTCATCGACTTGCTTGATACCCAGCGACGGATGTTTATCCCCATGAGCCGGACAACAGGCCAACCATTTGTTTGAGCCGGTATTTTTCACTTTGTCCAACCGGCTCAGTAAACGTTCGGTTTTAGAGTCCAGTGCTTGAAAAGACTGTTTCATAAATCCACCTTGCGACTTAATTGAATGCGATGGATGGATTAATTGGCACAGTCCACAGCATCTAGCAGAGCCAGAATGTCGGCTTTGCGCCAAGCTGTGGTTCTCTCGCTCAGCTTGACCGGTTGCGGGTATTTACCGGATTTCACCCCGGCCAGAAAGGTTGAGCGGCCTATAGGCAAAATTGGCTCGATGCCCCGTTTACGGTCTCCGACGATTTGCCAAATACGCAAATAACCGAGCGCTAACATGGTGTTGGATGTTGCTGACATTGGATGCACCTCGTTGTGCTTGCTTAGATGTCCGTAGTCTGCGTTGGATTTTCGGGCCGATTTACGCCGTTTTCCTGTTTTGAATCACTCAAAGTCGGCACCCTGTAAGCCATTGATATTTAATAAATAGATTTTTAGGGTACACTCGATAAATTTACATAAACCCAGTAAATTCGCGTAAAGCGAGCTAAGATGGTTTTTGGCCTTTTTTAACGATTTGTTGAATTCGTTGACGAGTTAATTTGGTGCCATCCGCGAGTTTGCGAAAAGCCGTTTCCTGTTTTTTAAGATTGGGACCGCCGCATTCATGAATGAGAAAAGCGATAGCCTTTAGAGTTTCTGCCTTTTCGATAGGGCCGCCGGAAAGATAAAGGTAAGCACGGCAAATCTCTTTGTCGCGCTGCTCGGTTTTGGCTTTTCTATTCTTCGCGGCAACTTTGGCGGCTTTTCTAGCGCGTTTGATTCGGCCTTTGGCATCAAGTGGCATAAATAGATTTGTTGTCCTGTCTAGGGGTAGAAATAATGGGCAATATCTTGTTAGATTTTCCCCGCTGCCGGTTAAACTACACACTGCCGGCATCAGTTTGGACGTAGCCAGACATCCTTAAATAACACCACAATCGGCGCTGAATACAAAGTTTGCTTATTTCAAACCAGAATGGCCGGAAGGCTGTTCAAGAAATGGACTTTCATACAATGACCATGACACCTGAAAAATTTATTGCGCAGTGGACAAAAAACGACCTCACTGAGAAAGCGGGGGCACAGCCGTTTATTGAGGATTTATGCGAACTGTTACAAATCGATAAACCACGTAGTTCAGACGATTTTTGTTATGAAAAAGGCGCGATCAAGGATACAGGTGGGCAAGGCTGGGCCAATGTCTGGAAACGCGACTGTTTCGGTTGGGAAAACAAAAAACCAGGCCGCGATTTGAGTAAAGCGCTGGCGCAATTACGCGAATATTCAGGCAACCTTGGCAATCCGCCCTTGCTGGTGGTTTGCGACCGCGACCGCATCGAAATCCACACCGCCTTTCGCGGCTACCCGGACGAACCGCGCAGCATTCTGTTAAAAAACATCGGCGAGCCGGCCAATCTGCAAATCCTAAAGTGGGTATTTACCGATCCTGACAAACTTAAACCGCTCAAGTCCAACGCGGCCATCACCGCCGAAGCTGCCGGCCAATTCGCCAAACTGGCCAAAGATTTGCGCGAGCGGGGCATCGACCCGCAACACGTCGCCCATTTTCTAACCCAATGCATCTTCTGCATGTTCGCGGAAGACGAAGGCTTACTGCACAATAGCCCCACGGACAACGCCGAGATTTTTACCGGTATCCTGAAAGCCGCCCGTGCCGCGCCAGACAAAGCCGCCGACCGCATCAAATTGCTGTTCACCGCCATGCAGAAAAAAGGCGGCATCTATGGCAACGACGACATTGCCTGGTTTAACGGCGGCTTGTTCAAAACCATCCAGATCCCGCCGCTCACTGCCGGCGACGTGGCGATACTTTATGACGCCGCCGCCACTCTGGATTGGCGGGCCATCGATCCCACCATCTTCGGCACCCTGTTCGAACGCGGCCTGGACCCGACCTGCCGGGCGCAACTCGGCGCGCATTACACCGATGTCGCCACTATTAACAAACTGATAGAGCCGCTGATTACCCGCCCGCTCAGCGCGGAATGGCAAGAAGCCAAAGCCCAAATGGCAATGCTGATTGCCAAATCCGGCAAAACCACCACCGGCAAAAACTATAAAGCCGCCGCGAATCTTTATCACGGTTACCTGGAACGACTGCGCAACTTCCGGGTGCTGGATGCCGCCTGTGGCTCCGGCAACTTCCTGTACCTGGCCTTGCATGCGCTAAAGGATTTGGAGCACCGGGCGCAAATCGACGCCGAACAGATGGGCCTGCCCAAACAGTTGGACATCATGGCCGGCACCGACAACATTTTGGGTATCGAAACCAACGATTATGCCGCCGAACTGGCTCGACTGACGGTGTGGATCGGCGACATTCAATGGTGCCAGCGCAACGGCCGGCCGATCAACAAGAATCCCATCCTGCGCAGCCTGGACGGCATCCAGCATCGCGACGCTCTGCTCAACCCTGACGGCAGCGAAACCGACTGGCCGGACGCCGACGTTATCGTTGGTAATCCGCCGTTTTTGGGCGACAAAGTGATGCGTGGTGAATTGGGTGATGCTTATGTAACCACTTTGCGAAACTGCTACAAAGGTCGAGTTCCCGGCGGTGCAGATTTGGTGTGCTACTGGTTTGATAAGGCGCGGATGCAGATTGAGCAAGGTAAAACCCACGCCGCCGGTTTGGTTTCCACCAACTCAATACGCGGCGGCAGCAACCGCAAAGTGCTGGAAAGTATATGCGCCAGCCTGACAATATTTGACGCCTGGCCGGACGAAGACTGGTTCGATGCCGGTACGGCGGTGAGGGTGTCGCTGGTGTGTTTTGCTGGTGGCTTGCTTGATTCGGAAATCCCCCCTCGCCCCCCTTTTACAAAGGGGAGACCAAGGGGGATTTATCCAAACACCCCACGCTTAGCCGGCCAACCGGTGGCAGTGATCCATGCAGATTTGACGAGGGGGGATGGCGATATAAGTATGGATTTAACGAAAGCTAAGTCTCAGCAAGCAAACAAAAGCATAGCTTTCATGGGTATAACAAAAGTTGGCTCTTTCGATTTTTCGGGTGAAATTGCACGCTCTTGGACAAAACTGCCTAACCCAAACGGAAAATCAAATATTGAAGTCATTCGACCAAGCTGGAATGGATTAGATGTGACCAGACGCAATCGTGATACGTGGATCATCGATTTTGGCTACGAACTTTTAGAAGCTGATGCCGCATTATTCGAAACCCCATTTGAATACGCAAAAACCAATATTTATCCTGAGCGTCAGCGTAATAATCGAGAAGCATACCGATTATTGTGGTGGCGTCATGGTGAGCCCCGTCCTGGGCTCCGAAAACTCTTGGCTCCTCTGAACCGATTTATTGTTACTCCCGAAGTCTCAAAACATCGCGTTTTTGTTTGGGTTCCCTCAAAGGTTCTCCCAGATAAGAACTTACAGGTCATTACCCGTTCTGATGACACTACGTTCGGAATACTGCACTCCCGTTTTCATGAATTGTGGGCTTTGTCTTTGGGTACTTCGCTGGAAGACCGGCCTCGCTACACCCCAACCACCTGCTTCGAAACCTTCCCGTTCCCCACAGGCCTGACGCCCGCCGACACCGCGCCCAACACTCAGGAAGACGCAAAAAATGTAGGCCGGGTTAGCTCGTCAGAGCCTAACCCGACGTCAGCCGCTGCTCCTCAACCAGCCATCATCCCCAGCGAAACCCAACGCCCGTATGCCCAAACCATCGCTGAGGCCGCTTTTAAACTCAATCAACTCCGCGAAAACTGGCTGAACCCGCCGGAATGGGTGGACTGGGTCATTACCCCGGAAGAAGCAAAAGCTGGCTTTCCCCATCGCCCGGTCGCCAAGCCCGGCCATGAAGCCGATTTGAAAAAACGGACCCTCACCAACCTGTACAACGCTAAACCGGCCTGGCTGGTCAACGCCCATCAAGCCTTGGACCGCGCCGTCGCGCTAGCCTATGGCTGGAATGATTACACGCCTGAAATGTCCGACGCAGAAATCCTGCAACGACTACTACAGCTCAATTTGGCACGAGCAGCGCATTCGCAAGATAGTGAGGCAGTGCAGCAAACAGATTCACCCGATACCCAAATCGAAACTAAACCCACGAACAAAGTCGCCGGGTAATCCGAAAATGCCTAATCATATTATCAACCCCGACGACTGGTATTACTTTCTGCAAGAGCAGCTTAATAGGCCTGTAGCGGAAAGCTTTGAACTGTTACCTATCTTACGTTTTCGCTTTGGCAACCTGTTGAGAGAAGCGATAATTTCGGTCAGATTGGAATATGCCAGCGGGTCTTATTTAATTGCGATCACATGCGTGGGCAATGAATTAATTCGATTACCAATCGATGCCTTTGTGCCGGAAAGGTTGCTGGCGTTTGATCTGTTTGACCCACCCAGATTAGATCGATTATTAACGATTATCACAGCATGGATAGAGTCGCTAGATACACTTGCAGCGGCACGCGAGTTTGAGCTGTTTACCCCGCATGCTCTGGCGCTCATGGAACGGGTTACCACAGATTTAAAAGAGTCTGCTTATGAATCTGAAGAAAAATCCATGCAGTTTTACCTGTCATTGAGTCAGGTAATGGGGCGGGAATTTTCCCCCGCCATCCGGAAAAAAATCGAGGCGACAGTTCGCGCGCAATACAAGGCCAACCCGGCTAATGATATGGCGGGTGAATATCCTGAGAATGAATGGCAGGCGTTGGGAGCCATGCTGTTCGACGGCTCGCATATTCTCTTGCAAATGGGAATCGACCAATTGCGAAGGGCGGTTTACAGCAAGATTAAGGCATTATCCACTGCTGAAAAACTCGCTTTATGGTTTGACCTTTGTGAAAACCCGGAAGAAAGTCTTGGTGGCAGCACATTGGAAAATGATTTCAATGTGCTGCACGATACCGATACGTTTGATCCGTTTCTTGAGTCGATATGCGATGACTTGCAATCCGCCATGCAATCAGACTGGGAAAAGCGGCTCCGTGAAATCGAAGCGAGAGACTTAGAAATCGATGAATAGTCATTCATTACATCCTAAGAAGATTCCAATACCAAAGGGAGCGCCTACTTGTCAGCCACCCAATGGTGGTTATAATACACACCATGAATAGCAGGCAACTGATCAAGCTACTTGAAGATGACGGGTGGACGCTGCGTAGCGTTAAAGGCAGTCATCATGTCTTTGTTCACCCGGTTAAGCCGGGACATTTGACAGTGCCGCATCCCAAAAGTGATTTAGGCAAAGGATTGGTGAGTAAGCTGTTAAAACAAGCGGGGTTGAAGGTATGAGATTTTTTTGTTGCGATTGAGCCAGGTGATAAGGATCATGCTTTTGGCGTAGTGGTGCCCGATTTGCCAGGTTGCTTTTCGGCAGGCGACACCCTGGACGAGGCATTCGAAAACGCAAAAGAAGCCATTGATTTATGGTGCGAAACAGTTATCGAAGATGGTGCAATGATTCCACCCGGCAAAACGCTAGCGGAACATCAAGCAGACCCAGAATTTGCTGGTTGGGTGTGGTCTATCGTAGAGGTGCCGGTAGAACGGTATTTAGGCCCCGCCGAGAAGGTCAATATTACATTGCCTAAGCTGTTGCTGACTCGTATTGACGAATACGCCAAAGCTCACGGCTCTACCCGTTCCGGGTTCTTGGCTCAAGCCGCCCGGCAGGCGATGCGTTAAGCCTTATCCTTGCTTTCGGAACGGTATCACTTGGGCCCCGGCCTTCAAGCTATCGAGGTAATCAGCCCAGCTCTGCATCATCCGCCGCCGCTCTTCGAGGTATTGCGCTCGATTATAGGCAGCCCTTACCTGGTCACGGGGAGCGTGAGCCAATTGTCGTTCAATAGCATCCGGTGACCAACCTTGTTCATTTAGCAGGGTTGATGCCGTAGTTCTGAAGCCGTGAGCTGTCATCACGTCCGAATCATAACCTAACGATTTAAGTGCCGTTCTGATAGTGTTATCCGACATTGGCCGTCCATCGCCCCGACTTGACGGAAAGACATAGTGGCCGCCACCTGTGAGCGGTTGAACCATCTCAAGAATGGCGACCGCTTGCGTTGATAATGGCACAATGTGATGAAAATCTGTTTTCGATACATAAGGCCGCCACTCCCTCGCCACTAAGTCAACATCAGACCAAAGCATTTGCCGGATTTCGCCGGGTCGTTGAAACAGTAGAGGCGAAAGCCTGAACGCCGATTGCACAACAAAGGTACCCTGATAGTTGCTTATATCTCTGAGCAATTGCGCCACAAGTTTTGGGTCGATGATTGCAGCTCGGTGTTTAACCTTTTGGGCCGGTATCTGTTTGGCGACAGGTTGCGCTGGGTCGTATTCAGCAAAGTTATGGACAATGGCATAGGCAAATATCGAACTGATTTCAGCGTGGAGCCGGTGGGCCGTTTCAAGCTGCTGTTTATCAATCATCGGCTTTAGCACTGCCAATATTTCAGACGATTTGACTTCCTTGATTGGCTTATCCCCTAGCAACGGAAAGGCTAAGCGTTCAATCCTACTGTTTTTTTTGGTGTGGGTTTTTTCGCTGGTAAGGTGGGCGATAGAAGCCAGCCATTGCCGAGCAACATCAGCGAAACTGTTCAGGATCGGCAAACCTTCCCTAACCCGTTCGTCATTTGCCTTGGCAAGTTGCTTGGCTGCCTTGGCGTCTTTTCTGATTTCGCCTGGGTCTATACCGTTGGCTATTTGTTCACGTGCTTCTTCCGCCTTACGTCTGGCATTCTCAAGCGATGTATCTGGGTAAGCGCCGAAAGCGATTTTTCTCCGCTTGCCGTCGAAAGCGTAAACGAAACGCCAAAGCTTGCTTCCTGTTACTCCGACAAATAAGAACAATCCGCCACCGTCGTTGATGGTGTAATCCTTGTCTTTGGACTTAGCAGCCCTGTAGACCGTGTCTTTATTGAGATTAACCGCCATTTTGTTACCTTCGCCCCTTCAAATTGTTACCTTTTTCGCAGGCATTATAGGCACGGTAACAAAAAAGGTAACACTTTTAGGTGTATGTCCCTGTATCTAGCTGCATGTCGCTGGACAATAAAAAACCCGCTAAGTCAGATAACTTGCGGGTTTTTGTACTTCGTTGGGTTTCTTAAAACCCTTGTTTGGTACCGACGGGCGGACTTGAACCGCCACGACTTGCGTCACCACCCCCTCAAGATGGCGTGTCTACCAATTTCACCACGTCGGCTTTAATTGTTGCTAACTTATTTTGCCGCTGGCTTTTCGACTTCTTTG